>OIZL01000785.1_pt1 | contig 20894 bp, 23 predicted proteins | sample 1588541 | NCBI WGS metagenome assembly OIZL01 (sample SAMN03283285) | human gut metagenome | biome: human-associated habitat; material: feces | host: Homo sapiens | place: Peru | collected 2012 | reverse complement strand
ATAGCAACCATCAGATAATTCCCTACGGCTTATTTCTAAGGCCGTCTTGCAGTATCTGTGCAGCATGGGAACGGCGATGCTTTTGTTGAAATCAAGCCCATACCCACGCCGAAAGCCACCAATGTGCTTTCATCAACTTCCCTGCCCTCTCCTGCTGCTGCGCTGCCATCACCAACGCCGGAAGCAACATTGCAGCCGATTTACCCACCTGCAGCGACTCCCGCTCCTGCACAAGACGGCAATGCTTTCTTCACGCTCAGTATTCTGAACGATACCATATCCGTGGCATACGGCGTGGAAGAATCAACGCTCAAGAAAACTCCCGGTTGGCTTACGACTTCCGTGTTGCCCGGCGAGAATGGTATGTGCGTTGTCTACGGCCATCGTAACCGGAATCATTTGAAGGTAATCGAAAAGGTCACCGTGGGCGACACCATTACAGCAACAAAAGACGGCATAGCCTACACCTATACCGTTTCAGATGTTGCCATCTACGAAAGCACATCGGACTGGCGGCTCCCAACGCTGGACGGAAGTACGCTTGTGCTGGTGACCTGCTATCCGTTCAGATACTCAGGACATGCACCGGGCAAGTATCAGGTTATGTGCCTAATGAATTGAGTTAATGGGGCAAAGCAAATATAGCTTTGCCCCATTATTTTTAGAGCATTAGCCTAGTTTTCTCCAAGCATTCATACCAACAATACCATCACTGGTAAGTCCTGCTGATGTCTGGAAGTGTTTGACTTTGTTTTCAAGCGTCGAGTCAAAAGTTGTTGATGTTCCAAGTTCAGAATACCCTCTAGCCGTAAGTCTAATTCTCAGAAAACGCACCGCATCATTAACGTTACCCCCTTTAACCTGCGGAAGAAGCGAATTCCAAGTTGTAGCACTAATGATGCCATCATCTGTATACCCTTTTGCAGTCTGGAACTGCTTAATTTTTGCATCGGTAACATTTCCTTGCTTGCCATCCAGGGTACCGCAGTTGTAGCCGAGATTACTCAAGCGGAATTGTGCTATCTTCATGAATTCAAACTCGGTATTGGCGTTACTGCCATAATCAATTGCAAGGATAAATGTTTCGCTATTATTGTGGAAATAGTTTCCCTGCCCGTTTCCATTAAGAAAACTCATTACGTTTATCCGGATGTGTCAACAAATAAAGCCACCATCGAAGTAAATAGATTACATTTGGCACTACACAGCCGGCTACCGCAGGCGATGGCAATAAATCTGAATATCAAGCGCCCGCAACACACAGTATTTTAACCCCCCATAGCAACCATCAGATAATTCCCTACGGCTTATTTCTAAGGCCGTCTTGCAGTATTAAAAAGCAAGTCATGTCTGCCAGAACATGACCTGCTTATAATTACTCTTTAGACTTCACACAATTTGGCCCATGTGTTTGCGCCACATACGCCATCTGATGTAAGACCATTTGCCGTTTGGAACTGCTTGAGTTTGTTCTCGCTCCCGGTTCCAAAAAGACCATCCGGGGTTCCGACATTGTAGCCATTAAGATTGAGCAGTGCCTGAACAGCTTTTGCTCCGCTTTGCTGGCCAACCTGCTTTTTCACAATGGGGAAAAGCAAGCTCCATGTTGCAGGGCCCACAAGACCATCAATACGGGTACCTTCGGCAGCCTGATAACGCTTTACATCATAAGTAAGCTGTACATCAAACGTAGAATCTACGGTACCGGAAAAAAGGTTCTCTACAGCCATCCGCCGTTTTATCTGGTGAACTGCTGCCCCGGTATCTCCCTGACGGTAGATGGTATTGCTATTTCCGCCAGTACTGCCACCGCCGGTACCAAAGTACTGACCGGCGCCATCAGGAGAAGTAGCAATGCAAAGCGATGCCCATGTGTTTTCGCCTACAATGCCGTCAGAAGTAATATTACGTAGTGTCTGATACGCTTTTACGGCTGCCATGGTACCTGATCCAAATATTCCATCAATGAGAACACTATGTTTCTGATAGCACAATAGCATCTGAAGTGCTCGAACCTCATCCTTTGTTCCTCGTCCCATTTTGAGAATAGGGAACAGCTTCTTCCATGTTATAGGCCCTACGTTTCCATTAGCCGTAATACCATTTGCCTGCTGATATGCTCTGACGCATGCGTCGGTTGCGCTGTCATACGTACCGCTGACGGCCAAGTGATAATTTAGAGATAGGCGTTTCTGAAGCTGCTTTACAGTAGTATTGCTATCTCCCATTTCGCAAAGAGTAGTAGAATCACCATTCTGGTCTATTAGAACCTCATTTTCAAAAGGTTCATCCAAAGTAAGCGACTGCCATGTCTTTTCACCGCAAACACCATCAGCATCAAGCTGACGCGCCGCCTGATATGCTTTTAGGACAGTTTCAGTGCCAGTACCAAACAGGCCATCAGGAGTACCTACAGGATAATTCTGATAGTTGAGCAGCGCCTGCATGGCAGGGGCCCCGGCCTGAGAGCCTGTACGTTTCTTAAGCACAGGGAAAAGCCGCTTCCAGGTGCCGGAACCAACCAAACCATCCGCAGTAAGGCTATTTGCAGTCTGGAAAACCTTGACCTTGGCTTCAAGCACATCATCGAAGAAGTTATTCACTATGAAAGAACTATCTTCGGCCCAGAATCTGCGCCGAATCATCTCTATTTTGTCGCCGCTATCACCTTTGCGGTATACGGGGCTGGAGTAGCTACCGGAGTGCTGAACGACTTCGTCAGCAGATGTACGAATGTCGGGATAACCGGGCAAAGGGCCGTAAGTTAGTGCATCCGTAACAACAGGCAGCTGAATAACATCGGCTTCTGTTATGTTATAGTCAAGCCAGTCAAACTTGCCCCATGCATTCCAAGCAGGATCAGCAGAGAACTGTGTAACAACAACACCATAGGCTGCACCTTTTGCTTCGATGACACGATCTTTGCCGACGTATATACCAACATGATATATACCCTTGTCGTTTTTCTTGAACACTGCCACGCCAGGTGTATGGGGCATGAGGCTCATATTGGTGGATTTATCTGAACACCAATTCCTATACATACCACCAGAATAACTGTCACAATTGCTAACACCGCGCTTAAGAAGGAACCACTCTATAAGACCGGAGCAATCGGTTACCAGTTTCCCCATCCAGCGGGAACAATCACCAAGATAGTATGAAGAACCGTTTTCAGGATCTGCAGAAGCTCTATTTTCAAGAAGCTGCTGGGTACAAATCTGACCATAGGTTCCAAGGACGTAGCCACAGCCTACTCTTGACTTGAGAAAATCTATAAAGTCGGATGCATCCTGAGGAGCTATTCCTGTGTTGTTAGGATCTTCAGTGCCGGTAGGCGGTATCATGATGCTGCAAATGTTATTTCCATTGGTAGCGTCATTTTCATTGAAAAACACACTGTCACCAAGAGCGAGGATTGAGTGGCGAAGTTTACTAAAGGTACCACGCTTTATAAACTGTCCATGCACAGTAGTCCATTCACTTATGGATGCTATGCCAAACAAATTACACAGTTCAGCCTGTGTTGATGCGTTTAGAGATTTTACCCCACGATGAAATAGCTGGTCATTTAACAGAGTATTCCTGTCCAAACGAGAGATATACAGCGGGTCAATATTAGTTAGTTCATACGCTAGTTCACAAGCAAGCCGCCATGTTGCAGGTATTGGTTTAGTAAGAACAGACTCGCCTGCTTCTAGGTCAACCCCCATCGGATTCGAGGCTATATCATTTGTATGGATATGTGTTAGCCCTGTATATGCATTTTCCATATAAAGGACTTCGCGCCAAGAACCCCATGGTAGGGAATAACCGCCGACAGTGCGGTCAAAACTCATACCTTTACCATTAAGTACCCTACGATACCTAAGACGATTGAGCATTTCTTGTGCCACTGCTACCATAGCATCAGCATTGTTTTCTTCAGCAATAATCGCTCTTGCAATAATTTCGGCATCACTTCTCGTGTTGTCAGGACCGGGAGTTTTAAGTGTAGCAGTTTGATATTCGGGAAGAACAATTCCTGCCCATTGCCGTATCATTGTATCTGTAAGTGTCATTTGAATTCCTCATTTCATTTATTAGTCTCTGCCAGCATTATTTGAAGAATAACAGAATTTAATGAAATAAGGGAGTGACAGTACCGCGCCACCTACTTAATATACTCGGTCATCAAACGTTTATGATATTCGTCTTCAAATTCTGAAAGCCGGTTTATAAAGGATGGAACGAAATATTTTATACTGTCGATAGAATAAGGGGTGACAAGATAGTCGCGGCAGGCTTCGTTTTTAGTATAAAAAGCTCTACGATCATTACTGTAATACAGCTTAATGTGGCAACAAAAGGCTGCCTCGTCTGGCGATGGTGCTTCAGCTATAGTATCTCCATTTTCAATTTCTGTGTAATAATCAAAATACACTCTTTTATACAATTCCAACGAAATGTAATTATTTTCGCCTGTGCCACAAAGCTGCGGAGCTGACACATAAAAATTCTCACCCATAGATACTTGTTCCGCTACTGGACCCGTTTCGTAATATGTGTCGGTATAGGATAAATCGATATTGCCGGTAGCTGCGTTTAACCACAGGCAATTTGTATATTGAGAAAATATAAGCCACTGATTGCCGTTATAGCTGAAGCTTCCCAAATGCCAACCCATTACTGCATTCTTTGCCGAATAACCGGATGGCTCCCCTTCAAATATAACAGCAAAACCATAATTTCTGAAGTATTTCAAAATGAGACAGATCTTGTTATGGGACGGAACCTCAGTGATATAGATGCTATGCAGGGTATCATAAGATTCAAGCTTTTGTATCTGTTCGATGCCTTCTATACCGGCATTTGAAAGGAAACTGATAACGTCAAAGCTGTTATCATCATAATAATTATTCTGAACTGAATCGGCAATATCCCTTATTTCCTCAATGGCATAGCTCCTGCTTCGAAGTCCGTATGTTTTTTCGCTGTTCTGGTTTTCGATATAATAGCAGAAGTTGCTGTCCGCAGGGTAAATGTCTTCCGTATGGGGAGACAACGCATAGCTGTATTTGGACATCACGCTTGCGTCGGCAGGGATAAAGCCTTCCTCTCCGATATTTTGTGTTTCGGATGGTATGGAAGAAATATACATACTATCCGGTGACTCCTCATTAGACAATGACGGGAAAACGGGTGTAGGTATTGGGTTATTGGCTTGAGCATCAATTACAGTCTGAGAAACGCACCCGCACAGCATGAGGCAGCAGAGGATAGCTATCAAAAGGCGCATGGTAAGACCTCCTATTTTATCTGAATATAGTATATCAGGAATATGTGAATAAACTTAAAATTGAAGTTGGACTATAGTTGAACTAAAAACTCCTATCCTATATATATATATATAGCTGCATCAGTCATGGCGCAGCGTTTTTTGTTGATAAATGATAACTTTCTACTATTTGCAGTTAACAGGAGTGATTATTTCCACAAAATACTGTATAATAAAAAATAATACAGTTGTAATTGTCTTTGCTTCATCAACGGAGCGCGGAGAAAGCTTGGCACAGCCTGAAAAGAGGTTATTATGTATCAAATAATAATAAATGAAACGGATCTGCAGGATAAGGAAGGATTTGAATCCTTTTTGAATAAAAACTTGCATTCTGGTAAGCAGGTGTTCCACGTGGGCAAGTTTTTTTCCATATTTAAATCTTCCGATACGACAAATGGTTGTTATGCTTTAAGTTATAAAGACTCAACAACTCATGGTATTCGCTGCTTCGCGCCTGACGTTAGTATAAATCTATTGCCGTCAGGACAGCCAAGCATTAAACGTGATAATATGTGGGAAATAAATACTATGAGCCATTACAATAGCTTTCCCATTTTTGATATTAAAAGATCCGCCTCTTTGATATTAATATTTTTTGCGGTTATTTTATTTGTTGTTTCCATATCGCAGTATGCCGCTGCTGCCGGCACATCTTCCAAGGCCATTGCAGAATCGGTTTTTGCCTCCATTTATTTAAAATCTCAAAGTTCGCCGATCCTGTTAAAAGCAATTGCCGCTGCATTTTTATATGGCGTATTTGTAGATATTATCACATATGGCATGGACTTATACCATAAAAGAAAAATAGGAATTGCACTTAAGAATAATAATCCCTACCAGCTGTCATCATCATTACATTCAATAATATACATTAAGAATTGGCTTGGGACGCTAAGCATTGTTACAGATATAATCTGCGTCATTCTTATGTTATTCTTTTTTAAATAACCATCCCCCGGCGTAACCGGAGATATTTACGTTTCGGGCATAGCCCTCATAATGCTAGCGGACGCACACGTGCGCATAAATCTTGACGGCACCGATATCTTCTCTCTTTTCCTCACCGATTAATCTCTCCTTTACTCAGCCACTATGGCGGGGTTTTGTGTATACAAAACAAGAAAGACGGCTATATAGCCGCCTTTCTTAACTAAATGCCTTGTTATCTTAACGAATAGCTCACTGTACTGTAGTAGCCAGTGTGATTACCGCTTCCAGACAACCATTCATAATTGTTTGCGGTTACTATAACGCGTGTATAATTACCGTCCTTAAGTTGCCTTGTTACATTAGCAAGCTTTGCTGTGTCTACAGCTGCTTTTATTGCTTCGACAATTCCTATAACAGCTATTATTGCCGAATACTCGATACCAATATAAGAAAGCAGAGCGGCTTCGAGTTTTTTTGCGGGTATACTTGCTATTATTGTAATAAATGCCGTTCCCCAAGATGTCCCCAATGTTTCAACTACATAATCGGCAAAATCTGCAGCAGTATATGATATTGATTCTGTACTAATCAAATGTGAAGTAGATTTCACCATCTCATCTTTTGCTATTGCCGTACTAGTATCGTCACTTACGTTAATCATATTATTAGTTTCCATTTTTTCTCCTTGTCGGAATTTATTAATCACTGGCCATTGATTGATTATAGGATAATAGATACACAACACTCAGTACAGTGACACTCTCGGGCCAATCTGCAATATGTTTAATCACATATTCCTACTATACTTACATCAGGTTCCAAAGTGTCATGGTTATGGCACTATTGCTTTGTTATGAAACGCAATAATATACCATCATAGCCCGGGCAATAAAAAATAAAGGAGATAATGAATAATGGCTTACAATGTTGGTGTTACTCGAGCAAAGGTTGAGGCCGGTACGGCGGCTCTTGTTTACGATCCTACAAACACTCCAAACGATCTTGTGCGTGAATGTCAAAATATGCTTAAAGCACTCAAGAATAATTCTGGTGCCTATTATTACATTGGTACTGCTGATGGCAAGTATGGAACAGGCATGAAAAATGCAGTTCGTACTTTTCAAGAAGAAAACGATTGGGCGTGTGGAGATGCAGACGAAAAAATCGGGAAGAAAACACTTGCGGCGCTGGATATTGCATACGCAGACAGGACAAATTATAATGCATATGGTAGTGAAGTATCCGCAAGTTATCTTATGGGATCTTCAATCAGCGAAACGAGCCTGCTGGCACGTTTAATATATGCTGAGAATACAGGAAGTTTGCAGGCACAGCGTAATATTGCGCATGTTGTGTATAACAGGAAACAGTCCTCTAGCTTCCCGAATACCTATCGTGCTGTTGCGCAGCAATCCAGCCAGTGGACTACGATATGTAATGGACATGAAAATGCAAGACGTCCTCCGCGTACAAACAGCCACTGGCAGGATGCTGTAATAATCGCAAAAAAGCTTGTGGCGGGAACCGGCTTGCCTGGTAATTTGAATTCAACACTTACAAAATCTCAGCTCTATGCAAAAAAGAACGGAACTGAGCCTTCATCTGCAAAAGACATCGTAAGAGTAGACGGTACAGTTTTCTATAATCTCTAAAATGTGATAACAAGCCCCCAAAATATAAATCTTGGGGGCTTGTATGTCAACTGATTTTTGACAATGCTTAGTATTATTCATCGGCATTGCCACATGTGAAAACTCGGCTCCAGGTCAGTCTTTGAACAACCCAATCATGCCCAGAGAACACACAATCTATGTACCAGGAACCGTAATAATTTGACGTGACTAAATCATCTTGTCTTACGCGCAGCAGGGGTTCATTATCATCTCCGCGGATTATCTGCGCCCCGAAGCAATGGTCATTGATATTTTTAAATTGGCTGATAAATTCAATTTTATCCGGTTGGTCGGAGATATCCGGAAAAATGTAATCCAGCGGCAGCTCAACTAATTTATCATTTTCAACCTTGAAAATATGTATTTCTCTGCTGGGGCCGCTGCTTCCGGCAAAAGCCAGCTGTATTAACATTTCATCCTTGCCGTCACCATCAAAATCGCAAACGGGCACATCGGTCTGTTCAAGGCTGTCACGTCCTGTTTCATGGTCAACGAACCACCACCATCCGGGAATTTCTTCTTCTAAGGTTTTTCCTCTTCCGAGGGTAACTGTCAGCTTTGCATAGTCCTTATCCACTATCGACAATGCCGCAGCGTCCTCAATACCGTCTCCATCAAAGTCAATGATCTTTCCGTCAGCCGGTTTTTCAGTATCCCGCTCCGCCATATCCTCTGTTTCAACCTTATCGGCAGCAGGCAAGGAAGCACTATACTGGCACCCGGACAGCAAAAAACAGCATAGCAATACAATAAAAATTCTCATTCTCATGTAAACCTCCTATTTGATTCTATTATATAGTATTTTTTAAACGTGTCACGTCTGTCGATGGCAAATAAAAGAATTTTAACATTTGCGAACAAAAATACTGCGCCAATATTGACGCAGCTATATATGATCTTCAGGCCCCACCCCTGCCACTATATAAAAATATAGATAAAATGAAGATATTACCCGTCGGTCATTTCGCGGCTCCGACCCGACACCATTAGATATTTACTTTTTCTTTGTGACTCTGTTTTCGTGTACCCCTAATTGAGCCTGTTTATAGAGTTGATTCCCCAACACCGCGATTCCGCAGGACAGAACCCCCTGTATACTAGAGTTAATACCCCAACCGAGAAGCACATTGGCTGACAGTATTGCCGCCGCTAAGAGTATCCAAGGTATCGTCCAATCTTCGACCTTGGGCGTTGCTTTAAGGAAAATACCTATAACATACAGCGCCACAGCGAGAGGCACGAGAGCTTGATCTATCTGTGCCGTAATCTCAAAGTCCAATTACTTCACCTCTTCTGCGTTGACTTAAGATAAGCTTTGGATCTGGTTCAAACACGCGACTATGCGATTGATGGCTTTAGCTTGAATTCGCTTCAGCGTGCGTTCAGAGCGCCCGTTCATAATACCCCACATTCTTTCGTGTTCTACAATGGTTTTAGCCCAATCGAGGCCATCTATCAAATGAGTTTGAACGAGAAAGCGTTCTTCGGTGGGAAGTATTTTGAGCCACCCTTCAACAGTGCTTTTCTTTGTATACAGTATGTGATACTGAGCTTTGAGAGCGTCGATATTATCATCGGAGCTGTGGATCTCATCGCATTGCTGCAGGGCATTCTCAATGATTTCCACCTTCGCACATACCTGGCGGTGATTCCTCAAGTCATCTATTACATTTGCGGTTGACCACATATTGTTTTCCTCCTTTGTTCAATCATAGCAATCGTTTGTGGTTAAGAACAGTGACAGTTCGGTACCACTGGATTCTCTGATCGAAAAAGAATAAGGACATTGAATTGAAATTAAATACCGGTCACTGTTCAGCAACAGGAATACGGTCTGTGCTAATTCTATTCACTCATGCAAATCACCTCACAATACTTCACAAATATAATTACGCATAAAATTGCGTAACACAAATGCACTGTGCGACGTTTATACTTTTTGCCAAATCTGACAACCTATTATTGAGGTGAAGCGTTGTGCGTAATGAAAACGAAATGTATAGCAAAATCTTTAGGAGAATCCGTGAAGATAGAAGATTGACGCAATATCAAATGGCGGAATTGGCTGAATGCAGTCTGAGAAATTATCAAAATATTGAAGCCGGGATTAGCCAGCCCAGCTACCGCACTCTAAACAATATGGTTAAAAACCTGAAGCTCGCTCCTTGTGAGCTGTTTTTGAACAAAGAAGCACTGGAATACGATAGCACGATATGCGAAATAGCAGTATTAGCACGCACGTGCTCTAAGGAACAACGAAATGTAATGCTTAAAATCATCAAAGACGTTATGGAGGTATGGCCTAAGTAATAAGGTCATATAAGAGATGAACAATATTGCAACGTATGAAGCAATTGCTGAGGTATTCCTTAAGAATAAGCACCGGCTGTACTATATTGCATACAGTTATGTGAGTTCGGCATATATTGTTGAGGAGATAGTGGCTGACACGCTATTAGCAGTATTAGAAAAAGCGCCGATTTTTACAAGCGAAAAACAATGTTTATGCTACATAAAACAGGCTGTCCGCAACAGAGCCATAAGTTATCTAAGAAAGAAATATGTTGAAGAGCCCAATGAAGAACAGGACATTGAAAGAGTTATAATCGAGCAAAATAATTCGAATCTTTCTTTTAATGAAGTTGACGTACAGCTTTTGTTGAACGATATTCTGAAAGAGTATCCCGAGGAAATAAGAAATGCGTTTATAGCTCACGTTATCGATCAGGAGACTATACCAAATCTTGCCGCTTGCTACGGAATAAATCCTTCTACACTTCGCAAGCAAATTAAAAGAATGAAGGACAGAATTGCCGAAAAGATACCCGAAAAGAACATGAAAGAGTTTTTATTTATGCTTATGCTGTTTTCGTGGTAGAAAAGGAACTAATATGCGGTGGAGAAAAGCAAATAATTTATTACGGGAAAAGCCATATCTGCTGGATGTGTATCGTGTGCGAAATGCAGCAGCTGCACAACGTCTTGCCCGGAGCGCGGGAATTGCAACAGCTTCAGACATTATGTCTATGGCTCAAAATAGATCTGGCATGACTGCGGAGCAATGGACTGAGTATGTAAGAATATCTGAAGAGAAGATCAGCAGAATAGATAGAAAGGCTGCCACGATAAGGGTAATCGGCACCTTTGAACTCTCACAACGTGCAATCATAACCTGGCTGTTGGCTGTTGCCATAACCGCGTTTATGGCTATTACACCTACCGGCAGGGCATGGGCGATTGCATTATATAAAACCGTCGCAGAAGTAGTCAATGATATTCTTTTTGTGAAAGCTGGGGAAAAAGCGGAATCGGACAACATTCCGCACATAGAAATAACAGAAGAACATGCAAGTGGACTTGCATCACTGGATGAGGCATCAAACATAATAGATGGCTATATCTTCTGCGTCTCACCTCAGATCGCCAAAGAATATAGTATTGTACTTGAAAAATCCAGAACTTACGGTGACTGCTTAAAAACACGTTATACAATGGACAACGGCACTATCATCACATTGTTCCAGTATATTGGAGCGGAACCTTTCGACTACGTTACTTTAGATGATAAAAAGGATATCGTTTCTGTTAACTATGATAATGGCATTACGCTGAAAGGAGTCTATTCTCGGGCTGATAAAGCTTGCATTGGGTCATTGACTTATTCTGGAATAACCGCAGAAATAACGATAAATAATTTATCATCGAAAAACGAAATCGAAGACCTACCCTTTGTTATGTACGAATAAACAAAAGTGCTATTGCAAGCTTAGCAATAGCACTTTTATATTAGAATTTAGGAATTATAATAAAAAGATACTGTACCATTAGAGTTGTAGGTTGTTCCAGTGACATCAACACGATACCTGTTATTTTCAACTACGGTTACATATTTTTGAGCCTTGACCGTTTCTGCGGTATCTGTATTAGTTACCGAATCAATAAAAGTCCAAGAATCCCCTCTTTGACGGTAAAGCTTAGCTGTAACGGTTTTATTTTCAACTATTCCGGTAGCCCTTCCATATAGTATATAGCGTCCAGTACTTTCTTCATATTTTAGACCGCCGTCTAACAATAAAGAAGCTCTCATCGTCTGTAGATCGTTTGCAGCCATGGCCGGGATCGCAAAAGAAAGAAGAATAACCAGTACCAATACACTTGAAATGAGTTTTTTCATGAAAAGTCCTCCAAATATTTTTTTTGCTGCTGAAGATACAACAGCTTTGCTCATTACTCTTTACGCATAAGCACTACCCAAAAGCGACATAAAAAGAAAAATAATTTAAAAAGCGCCAGCTCTTCGCCGGGGCTTATTGCTTCTTTTGGCGTTGAATCAACATTTCATGTCTAAAGGAGCCGAATATGGGCTGCTTTTTATATTCAGCCGAGGTATGCCGTTCACCTCCGTCAAGCTATGACAGCCATCAACCACGCAATAATCGGAGGTAAATATGAATTTAGATGTTTTTTATAAAAGCAATTCAGCGCACTTTGGCAGAACGGCACTTTTCGAGGGGGATATTGAGCGAAAGGGGAATGAAACCGCCTTGCGGGAACGGAAGGAGGTGAATTCTTTGGAGCAATCTCCCTCCGAGCGCAAAACCATTCAGCACCAGTTTGACAGATTCGCAAAGATGGTGCTGGCAGGCGAAGCCAACAAGCGGAAGAAAGAGCTTGCGCGACGCAGCCAGTATGAAACCTCATTTTCGGAACTGTCACCGCAGGATATGGCGCAGCTTTACGCGATGGATGAGTACCCTTCGGACAATTACAGCTTCTGCGTTGCAGGGCAAAAGGTCATTGTCAGAAATGATTTGATTGGCAAGGCGTTATCCGCATTGCCCGAGCAAAAGCGCGACATAATCCTGCTTTCCTACTTCTTGGAAATGCCGGATGGCGACATCGGGGAAAAGCTCAACCTTGTTCGCAGCACGATTCAGTATCAGCGGACAAGCACCCTCAAAAGCATGAAAAAGTACATGGAGGAAACAGCCGATGAATAACAAATCTGCCAAAGCACGATCCGGCTTGCTCCCTTTCCCTGTCATTGCCGCGGCTATGAATGGCAACGTAGACGCCATCCATTCGGTGCTGAAGCACTATGAAGGCTATATTGCCGCCCTATCCATGAGAAAGCTCTATGATGAAAACGGCTGCTCTCATTGGTGCGTTGACGAGGAAATGCGCCGCAGGCTTGAAACCAAGCTCATAACCCGCATATTGACCTTTAGACTTACAGCTTAACAACCCCGCCCGTATGGACAGGAGCGCGTCCCTTTCCGCGCTCCCTCCTGCGGGCTTTTATCAGTGCCTTTCTGTCAAAATCCGCTTTCAAAGTAGGCTTTTGACGGGCAGACAGCCAAACGCACATTGAAAACCGCATAACCAGCACTATCAGATACGTTAGTTGCACGGCAAGCGCAGAAACGCATACGGCACAATATGCGGCCTGCCAATCTCCTGAGAAGCAAAGGAGTTTCGCCATGATCCGTGCAGCCTATAATGATACTTCTGCGCAGTCGAGATTGAGTTCCAGAGCGCAGCCCGGGCGTTGCCGGGGTGGTAAAATTCCAATGATGGCGGAGGCTTCCGTCAGTCTGATAGGTTGCCCGTGCGCCTCGGAGAGTAGTGTCGAATAGAGGCGCGTGAAGATATATGGAAAACAAGAACGGCGGTCTTTTTCTGCCATCGTACGGATTCACATAAGACCGCCGTTTCTTTTACAGCGTACACTTGTGAGGTATTATTATGAATTCTACATTATCTAAACGAGACGCTTATCGGGTTATGTTTCGTGATTATCCCGACGTTGTGTCTGTGGAGCAGATGAGTGAGATGCTTGGTATCTGCGAAAAATCCGCATATCGGCTTTTACATGAAAACAAGATCGCTCATTTCAAAGTTGGGCGCACCTATAAAATCCCGAAGCTCCACATTTTTGCCTACCTCAATGTAATCCGTTAATGTAATCCGTTGCGGCTGACTTCGTACCATTGCGCCGCAATCTGCCCGTTGCTATACTGAAATCGTCAACAACGGGTGAATATGGCTGCTACAACAAAAGGAGGATTATAAAATGGTAGCAGGACACCTTAGAGAAAAAAACGGGACATTTCAAATTGTTTTGAGCTTCAATGATGCTCTTGGCAATCGAAAGACCAAATCCATCAGTACAGGGCTTCCTGTTAAGGGAAACAAAAAGCGGGCGGAAGCCTTGCTCATGGAAGCCCGGCAGAACTTTGACAACGGCGTTTCCAACGATAGCAGGAACAATCCCAAGAACATCCTGTTTACGGAGTTTATGTTGGAATGGCTGGAGCTGATGAAGAACAGCGTAGAGATTACTACCTATGCCAATTATGCTATGGTAATCAAAAGCCGCATCAATCCTTATTTTAAGGGCAAGGGGCTTACGCTCTCGGAACTTACTCCTAAACATATTCAAGACTACTATCTGTATAGCTTGAATGTGGAGAAGGTAAGCGCCAATACTGTGATTCATCGTCACGCCAACATAAGAAAGGCGCTCCAATACGCACTGAAGCTCGGCTTGATCGACTTCAATCCAGCAGATAGAGTAGAACGACCAAAGAAGAACAAATATGTAGCTACCACCTACAACGAAAAGGAGTTGGAAAATCTGTTTTCCATCGTCAAAGGCAAGCGTATCGAGTTTGCCGTCACCCTTGGCGCATTCTACGGTTTGCGCCGTAGTGAGATCGTCGGCATAAAATGGGACGCGATCGATTTTGAACGCAAAACCTTCACAATCAAGCACACCGTCACAGAAGTCATGTTGGACGGTAAGGTAACTATGATTGACAAGGAGCGGACGAAAACAAAGTCCAGTCATCGCACGTTGCCGTTGGTAAAACCGTTTGAGGAGCTGCTGCTTCGTATGAAAGCGGAGCAAGAAACCAATCGGCGGGTATGTGGCAGCGCGTATTGCAGGAAGTATTTGGACTACATTTATGTGAATGAGTTGGGCGAGCTTGTAAGACCAAACTTCATTACACAGAACTTCGCTATTGTCCTTGCAAATAATAAGTTGAAAAAGATCAGATTTCACGATCTTCGGCATAGCTGCGCCAGTCTCCTGTACGCACATGGTGTGAGCTTGAAAGAGATTCAGGAATGGCTTGGGCATAGCGATATATCCACGACTTCCAACATCTACACCCACTTGGATTACAGTTCAAAAGTGTCCTCGGCGAATGCGATTTTAAGTGTTTTTCCGACCTAATATTCCTCCAAAGCAGGAGGGATACAGCCGAAATAACAATACTTTTCTTAAAATCGAGGGATTTTGGAGGGATAAGAAAAGCCCGAAAACCTTAGATGCTATGTGGGTTTTCGGGCATGGTGCCGGTGGTGGGACTCGAACCCACACGTTGTCGCCAACAACGGATTTTGAATCCGTCACGTCTGCCAATTCCATCACACCGGCGTACCTTCAATCCCCCAGAACAAATCTCGGAAAACGGAGGGATGTTAGGAGGGATGTAGAAGCAAAATCGGATATTCGATTGTCAAAAATGCCCTAAATGCAGGCGGTTTGCCGAATGTCACGGGAGATGGCGAAGTAGATTTTGAGTCCTCCTCGTCTGCCAATTCCAACACACCGGCTCATACCAGGAGATTGTAGCATAAAATTTGGGGTTTTGCAATGCGATTTTATTCTATATGTTGGCCTGCCCGCTTATTTTGCTCGTTTCCGCATTGCGGCGGCAATAGAAGGACAGACGCCTGCTTACTACGCCTATGAACTTCGCATTGCCCGGCTGCACCGGATAGCTGCGTCCCATAAGCTTACGCAGGAGCTCCGGATCACCATCGTACCATATGGCGGATATCACAGTGCGTATGCTTCGCTCTATGCTGGCAGGACTCACGCCATAGCGCTTTCCTATCGCCGGGTACATCTTGGTAGTTACGTTATTCAAAAGATACTCGTTCTGCATCGACATTACTATGGCGCATACCAGATACTTATAACCGGTATATTCCGGTGTGGCGCCAATTTCCATCAATTTACCTTCAACGAAATCCAATACCTTCATGGTTCTTCCTCCTTTGTGCTGCTTCGTTCGTTGCTTTTCTATATTTTGCCAAAGTATTTATGTTTTCGCAATCTTTTGCCATAATGTTATCTTTTTACCACTTTTTTCGACAATCGGCGGGACCGCATTCTATACATGCGAAAAACGGGCGCAAAAGCCGCGCCCGTTTTGAAAGGAATTTCTCACGGTGAATAATTTACTTCATCATGTTGCCGTTCATGTTGTTCTCTGCATAAGTGATCATGCGCTTTACCATGTTGCCGCCTATGGAGCCGGCCTCCTTCGCGCTGATGTCGCCGTTGTAGCCCTGCTTCAGGTTTACGTTCAGGGAATTGGCCACCTCCATCTTAAAGCTGTCCAGGGACTGCTTGGCGTCGGGTACTACTATCTTATTGCTGCGTGCCATTCTGTTTTCCGCCTCCTTTCCTTCGGTTTATGGGCTTAATATCCCCTCCGGCGGCGGTTATTATGAATGACAATATATGTATAAATTTATTTTTTTATAATTGCGGTTCAGTTCCGGGCGATCTCGCCCTCCATGACCTCCAGCCTGCTCCACGCCCGCCTTATCAGCGGCGAAGCCTCCGCCATGGCCCGCCTGTCGGACAGTATCTCCTCCGCCGCGTCCTTTGCCTCCTTCATGACGCTTATGTCCATGGCCAGACTTGCCGCCGCAAATTCCGAAATGCCGTGCTGCTTTTTGCCCAGGAACTCGCCGGGGCCACGCATCATAAGGTCAGTCTCGGCTATTTCAAAGCCGCTGTTTGTCTTGACAAGCGTAGATAGCCGCTGCTGCGCCGCTTCGCTGCTGTCCACGCTCAATAAGAAGCAATAGGACCGCTTATCGCCCCGGCCCACCCTGCCCCGAAGCTGATGCAGCTGGGCAAGGCCGAACCTGTCCGCGTTTTCTATGGCCATTATGGTGGCGTTTGGAACGTCCACCCCCACCTCTATGACGGTAGTGGCCACCAGCACGGCGGTCTCCCCTCGGCGGAAGGCCTCTGCTGCCTTTTCCTTGGCGGCGTTGGACATTTGCCCATGCAGCAGCCCCACGGGAACGCTGAGCTGCTTCTTAAGCTCCTCATAAAGCTCTACGGCGCTCTGCACGTCATCCATGGAATCGCTGCCCTCTACCAGCGGACATACGATATACGCCTGTTGTCCGGCTTTCGCCTGTTCCTCTATAAATTTATACATATCCTGCCGCTTGTACTCCGGCACAAGGCGCGTGGCCACAGGTTTTCTGCCCGGCGGCAGTTCGTCTATGCAGGATACCGACAGATCTCCGTAAAGTATCATCGCGAGGGTGCGGGGTATTGGCGTGGCGCTCATTATAAGCACATCCGCTGCGCTGCCCTTGGCCCCGATAGTCGCCCGCTGCTTTACGCCAAATCGGTGCTGCTCGTCCGTTATCACCATGCCGAGATCGTGAAACTCCACATCGCCCTGTAAAAGTGCGTGCGTGCCCGTTATGGCCTTTGCTTCGCCCGTTGCTATGCGCGCAAGCTCCGCCTCCCGCTCGGCCTTCTTCATACCGCCCTTTAAATATGCCACATTTTCTGCTCCGAAAATCTTGCAGAGCGTTGTGTAGTGCTGTGCCGCGAGTATTTCGGTAGGCGCCATAAGGGCCGCCTGCTTTCCGTTTTTCATAGCCGCATACATGGCATAAAGCGCTACGGCGGTCTTGCCGCTGCCCACATCTCCCTGAAGCAGCCTGTTCATGAGCCGTTCGCCCGCAAGATTGCGCCGTATCTCCTCCATAGCTTTGAGCTGGGCGTTGGTTGGTTCGAAGGGCAAAAGCTTTATAAAGCTGCTCATCGTTCCTTCCAGCTTCAGCGGCTGCCCCCGTTTCGGCAGGCTATACTGCATCATAGACAGCGTAAGGCTGAACATCAGCGTATCCTCAAAGGCCAGCCTTTGCCGCGCCGCCTTTATTTCCTCCATATTGCCGGGGAAATGAAGGCCCCGAAGGGCATCATAAAGGCCGATAAGGCCATACTTTTGCCGCATGGAGGCAGGCAGACTCTCCTCTATCCCTTCACTGCAGCCCTCAAGAACTGCTTTGACCGTATCCCGCAGCAGCTTTTGCGAAAGGCCGGCACACACAGGATATACCGGCAGTATACCCGGCAGCTGGCGGTATATGCTGGGATTTATCATCTTTACGCCATGCATCCTGTCCACCCTGCCGCAGGCGTAAACGCACTCGCCCGCCACTACCGCCTTCATTCTGTACGGCTGGTTATACCATGCAAGGGTGATCTCGCCGCTCTGGTCAAAGGCGCGGGCGGTGGTGATATCCAGCCCGCGGCGCACCCGGGCAAGCTTGGGATCGCTCTTGAGCTTCAGCTCCAAAGCCACGTAGTCCCCGTGCTTTGCGCCCATTATGCATGACGTCTTTGAATAATCCCGATATTTTCTCGGAAAATGATACAAAACGTCATGCATGGAAAAAAGGCCCAGCTTGCCGAAAGCTTCGGCTTTGCGTGGGCCAATTCCTTTTAAATCGGTTATGCTGTCAGTCAGCTTCATTCATGCATTATTCTACGGATATATAGTAGTAATACAGCGGCTGTCCGCCGGGTATGGCTATGATCTCGGTATCAGGGAGCTTCGCCATGATCCTTTCGGAAAGCTCGTTTGCCTGCTCCTCGGTAACGCCCTCGCCAAAGTACAGCGTCACCATAGCTTCCTCCCTGCCCTCAAGCATCTTTTCTATAAGAGAAAGCGTAGCGTCCTCCACGGTCTTGCCCACGGAGGTTATGGCGTTGTCCTTGAGGCCGATTATATCGCCCTTGGCTATAGTCAGGCCGTTGCAGGAGGTATCCCTTACGGCATATGTTACCGCACCCGATACGACGTTTGCCGCAGCCTTTTCCATGCGCTTGCGGTTTACCTCCGGAGTATTCTCGGGGGCATAAGCCATGGCCGCCGCCATTCCCTGCATCATGGTCTTTGTAGGTATGACTATTACGTTGCGGTCGGAAAGCTCCGCCGCCTGCTGGGCCGCCATGATTATATTGGAGTTGTTTGGCAGCACGAATACGTTCCTGGCGTTGGCCTTGCGTATGGCCTTTGCTATGGTGTCTATGCTGGGATTCATGGTCTGGCCGCCGGAGATTATCACGCCTACGCCGGCGCCTGTAAACTCGCTGTCCATGCCCTCGCCTGCGCTTACCGCTACCATGGCGTTCTCGGTCTCGTTCTTTTTGATGTTCTCCTGAAGGGCGCGGTTCTGCTCCCTCATGTTCTCTATCTTGACCTTATCCAGCTCGCCAAGGCAGAGCGCCAGCTGCAAAGCCTTGCCCGGCATGTTGGTGTGGACATGTATCTTAATAAAGTCGGCATCGTGGGCAACTACTACGGAGTCGCCTATCTTCATGAGCTTATCACGGAACTTTTCCAGGTCGCCCTCAGTGAAGGACTCCACAAGATGTATGACGAAAAACTCAGTGCAGTAGCCGAACTTTATGTCATTTACGTCTTCCAGCGAAAGGTCGTTGTCCTCTGGGGTAACAGCTTCCTGCTGCTCTGCCACATAATCGTCTATGGCATCTCCGTCCACCACCATCTTAAAGCCTCGGTATATGGTCATAAGACCCTTGCCGCCGCTGTCCACCACGCCCGCTTCCTTGAGCACAGGCAGCAACTCCGGCGTCTGCCGCAGGGCTTCCTCGCCGCTTTCTATCATTACGTCGATAAGGCCGAACACGTTTGCGCCCTGATTGAACTCGCCCTCTACCGCAGTGCTTATCATGCGCGAAACGGTAAGTATGGTTCCTTCCTTGGGCTTCATCACCGCCTTGTAGGCGGACTCGGTACCCATGCGCAGCGCGTTGGCCAGCAGCTCCGCGTCCATCTCCTCACAGCCCTTCAGCGCCTTTGCAAAGCCGCGGAATATCTGTGAAAGTATAACGCCACTGTTTCCCCTCGCTCCCTTGAGCGCGCCCAAAGATGCTGCCGCGGCTACCTCTCCTACCGTACTTCCGCCGTTGCAGGCTTTTATTTCCTTTACGGCGGACTGCATTGTCATGGACATATTTGTTCCCGTGTCGCCGTCCGGCACGGGAAATACGTTCAGTGAGTCCACATACGCCTTGTTCTTTTCCAGCAGGGCAGCGCCTGTCAGGAACATCTCCTTGAGGAGCGCCCCGTTTATTGTAGTATTATTCAAATCGATATCCTCCATGCATAGCCCGTTGAAAGGTATGCGCCCTTGATTAAACTATGCGCTGATGCTTTCAACGTGTATATTCACGTTGGCTACCTTGATACCGGTAGTCTCCTGAACGCGATAGCGAACGTTGTCTATCATGTTTTTGGCCACCACGGGCAGTGAAACGCCGTAGACCATGGTGACGTACAGGTCGATATCCACCTCGTCGCCCTCGCCGAGGAAGGAGACCTTCACGCCGCGCTTCTTGTTGGCCTCGCTGCCGACCAGCTTCAGTATGGCATCCGTGGCGGTCTTTGCGCTCATGCCTACCACGCCGTAATTTTCAGTCGCGGCATAGCCCGCCACCGTTGCGATTATATCCTCACTGATGGTAACTTTTCCGTATTCGTTGTTAATAGTTCCCGGCATTGTACAATACCTCCTTTTTGGCTTTACATAATATTGCTTTTATATTTTAAACCATATTCCTTATTTGCGCAAGAAATACGGCCTCCTAACCGACTTATGAACGTAAAATTTTACAATATAACCATATTTATGCAGATTAAATGTCCCCAGGCATAGCCGAAACCAAGGCCGTAGATAAAGCTGAACTTGCAGTAAAGATCCTTCCTGAACAGATGATACCTCAGATATGAAAGGCTGTACGATGCCGGCGCGGGCGCGTTGCATGAGCGTTTTCAGTACCATCAGTTGACAAGAGCCCGTCTAATCCGGGCTTTTTTCTATACATATTC
>OIZL01000784.1_pt1 | contig 20905 bp, 17 predicted proteins | sample 1588541 | NCBI WGS metagenome assembly OIZL01 (sample SAMN03283285) | human gut metagenome | biome: human-associated habitat; material: feces | host: Homo sapiens | place: Peru | collected 2012 | reverse complement strand
ACTAGCACCTAATCAAGCTTTAACAATTAGATGTGAATTACCAGAAGGATATTTTACTCATACAGGTTCAATTATAAATTTAATGGATTATATAATATTATTAATACCCATATTATTTTTAGGAATAGCTATATTTTTATGGTATAAATTTGGTCGTGATGATAAAGTTATAGAAACAGTTGAATTTTACCCTCCTGAAGGGTTTAATAGTTTAGAGGTGGGTTTTTTATATAAGGGTAAAGCTGATAATCAAGATGTTATATCATTACTTATATACTTAGCAAATAAAGGATATATTAAAATTTCTGAAACTGAAGATAAATCATTATTTTCGAAAATTAAAGGCTTTAAAATAACAAGGTTAAAAGAATATGATGGTGATAATATAAATGAAAAAATATTTTTGAATGGATTATTTAATAAACAAGCATCAATTAGTGAAAATGAAGAAACTCCTACTGATAATATAAATGAAGTGACTTCAATGGATTTATATAATAACTTTTATATTACTATTGAGCAAATATTGTCAAATATTAATAACGAAGAAAATAAGAATAAAATATTTGAAAAATCATCTTCTGGGAAAATTGCATTAATTGTTTTAATGATTATAGCAACTTATTGTATAATCACTATACCACCAATTCTTACTTATGGAGATCCCGCTCTTTTATCAGTGGCATTATTATTCCCAGGTGTAGGATTTTCCTTAATGTTTTCGACTATATTTGGTGAGACTCAAACTATTCATGTAGGCAATAAAGCTATTCACTCATCTATAGCCACAAAATTAACTGGTTTATTTGCTTGGGGAGTGTTGTTTGGTGGTACGTCTTGGGCATTTCTAGTAATGCCATCATTATTGCAAGATTTAACTTATTTCATTGGGTATATAGTTGGCTTAATCTGTGTTCTTGGCATGGTTATATGTATAAAAAAAATACCAAAAAGAACTCCTTATGGAAATGAAATACTAGGAAAACTCAAAGGATTTAGAAGTTTTCTTGAAACAGCAGAAAAGGATAAATTAGAAGCAATGGTTATGCAAGACCCTACGTATTTCTATAACATTTTACCGTTTACTTATGTTTTAGGTATATCAGATAAATGGATTAAAAAATTTGAAGATATTTCTTTACAAGCACCATCTTGGTATGATAGTTCTGTGAATTTTAATATGGTGACATTTGAAACATTTATAAATAATACAATGTTATCTGCACAAAGTGTTGCCTTATCAAGCTATTCTTCTGGAAGCAGTGACTCTTCTTCGTCTGGAGGCGGATCATCAGGCGGAGGTTCCGGTGGAGGCGGAGGAGGCTCTTGGTAAAACTAAAGCAGATTTAATAAAATAACTAGTAAATATAATTTGTTTGCTAGTTTTTATTTATTTTTTTTGATAGAATTTATAGCAGGAGAGATAGGAGATGTGAAATGAAATTTTTTTTAAAATATAATTATATCATTGTAGCTGTTTTATTAGGGTTATTTATCAGTCCTAAGGTTTTAAATGCTGAAAATTATTTAGAGAATGCAATAAACTTATTAATGTATGAAAAACCCAGTGAAGATGTTAAATATAAGAAATATGATTATGTTATTGATGAATATGATGTTAATATTATGGTAAATGAAGATAATACTTTAGATATTACAGAAACAATAACGGCATATTTTAATGTTCCAAAGCATGGATTATATAGAACAATTCCTTTATTAAATACCATTACCAGATTAGATGGTACAACTTCTAGCAATAGAGCTCAAATATATAATATAGATGTAAATAGTGAGTATAGAAAATCAAAAATAAATAATAATTACGAAATAAAAATAGGTTCTTCAAATAAAACTGTATTGGGAGAACAAACTTACATAATTAAATATACATATAACATTGGTAAAGATCCATTAAAAGGTAAAGATGAATTATACTTTAATATTATTGGAGACAATTGGGATACAGTTATTGGTAATATTACATTTAAAATATCAATGCCAAAAGAATTTGATAAAACAAAATTGGGATTTTCTAGTGGAAGAAAAGGTTTAGTAGATAATTCATTGGTTGAATATAATGTGGAAGGGCAAGTTATAACTGGAAAATATAATGGCATTCTTGATAAAAATGAAGCACTTACTATAAGGTGTGAATTGGATGAGGATTATTTTGTAAATACTGGATTAAAATTAACAATATTGAATTATTTACAAATAATTGTACCTTTAGTAAGTTTAATTATAGCAATAATATTATGGCATAAATATGGTAAAAATAACAAAATAATTGAAACAGCAGAATTTTATCCACCAGAAAAATTGAATAGTTTGGAATTAGCAAAAGTATATAAAGGGTATGTGTATAATAAGGATATAGTATCACTTTTAATATTTTTGGCAAATAAAGGTTATATTGAAATAATTGATAATAAAGATAAAAAATATCAAATAAGAAAAATAAAAAATTATGATGATAACAATAAATATGAAAATTTATTTATGAAGGGGTTATTTGAAAATAACAGAACGGAAGTTACTGAAAAAATATTAAAAAATAAATTTTATAAAACAATTAATTTGATAAAAGATTTAATAAATGAAGATTATAAAGATAAGATATATGAAAGTAACTCAAAAAAAAGATATCATATATCATTACTTGTTATACTATCTATAATTTCTTATTTTCTAGCTGTTTTACCAATAATTATTAAACCTGGATTTACAATTGAAATATTATTCTTTTTTCTAATGTCAACTTTTTCTTTTATTATTATGCTTACAACATTGTTTGCATTAAAAAATGAAGAATTAGAAAAAAGATTACCAACAATTATTATGTTTTTAATTTTTGGAATAGTACCATTATTTATTTTGATTCCACATTCCTTAGAAAATAAATTATATATATACACATTTATTTTGGGGATAATATGTGTAATAGGAATAATATATTGTATTGTCCATTTTCAGAAAAGAACAGAGTATAATAATAATTTGTTGGGTAGAATTAAAGGATTTAAAAGATTCTTAGAAACCGTAGAAAAGCAAAAATTAGAAAATTTAGTAGAAAAAGATCCAAAATATTTTTATGATATACTTCCATTTACATATGTGTTAGGAATATCAAATAAATGGATAAAGAAATTTGAAGGTATTTCTATGAGTCCACCTACATGGTATAAAAGTAATGAGCAATTTAATTACAAAAGATTTAATAAATATATGACAAATACTATTAAAAATATTAAAGGTGGAATGACTTCTTCGTTTTCTAATTATAATAAAGGACATTCTTCTTATCGAGGAGGTAGTTCATTTTCATCTGGTGGTGGGTCATCAGGTGGAGGTTCTGGTGGTGGAGGAGGAGGTTCTTGGTAAGACCAAAACTTCTTTAACAAAATAACTAGTAAATTTAATTTGTTTGCTAGTTTTTATTTGTTTTTTTTGATAGAATTTATATAGAAAGAAGATGATAATATGGAATATTTAATTATAGGTATTTTAGTAATCGTTATTATTTTATTAATAGTTATAATTACTAAGATTAAAAAAGTAAATGAAAGTGATATTACTTTAACATTAAGTAAGATAGAAACAGATATGGTTAAAGAAATAGGTGATTTTAAGTTGGATTTTTCTAGAGTCTTAACTAATGATTTTAATATTATGAATGACAGAATAGAGAGAAGACTTAATCAAATTAATGATAAAGTAAATGAGAGATTAGATGTTAATTTTGAAAAGACTAATAAGACATTTGCTAATGTATTAGAAAGACTTGCTAAAATAGATGAAGCTCAAAAGAAGATAGATAGTTTAAGTAATGATATAGTTAGTTTAGAAAGTGTTTTAACTGATAAAAAGAGTCGTGGAATATTTGGAGAAGTTAATTTACATCAAATATTATCAAGTGTATTTGGTGAAAAGAATGATAAAGTGTATAAACTTCAATATACTCTTAGCACTGGATTAATTGCTGATGCTATAGTTTTTGCACCTAATCCTTTAGGTAACATATGTATAGATTCTAAATTTCCATTAGAAAATTATAGATATATGTTAGAAAAAGGTATAACTGAAGAAGAAAGAAAAAGAAGAGAAAAATTATTTGATGCAGATGTTAAAAAACATATAGATGCGATAGGAAATAAATATTTAATAAGTGGTGAAACTAGTAGTGAAGCAATTATGTTTTTACCAGCAGAAGCAATATTTGCAGAAATAAATGCATATCATACATCATTAATCAACTATGCATATGAAAGACATGTTTATATAGCAAGTCCAACAACTTTAATGAGTTTACTTACAATAATACAATCTGTTTTAATGGGTATGGAAAGAGATAAGTATGCTAGTATAATTCATTCTGAACTTAATAAACTAGGTGAAGAATTTATGAGATATAAAGATAGATGGGATAAACTAAGTAGTCATATCGAAACAGTAAGTAAAGATGTAAGAGACATCCATATTACTACAGATAAAATTACAAAAAGATTTGATTCCATAAGTAATGTTAATGTAGAAATAACTAAACAATTAGAAGAATAAATGATTCTTCTTTTTTTGTATAAAATAGTGTAAATACTTTGAAGTATATATAATGTAAAATTATTGTTAAGTAAATGCTTATTGTAAAAATTATTTAAAAATGTTAGAATAATTATAGGAAAATAGAAAATAGGTGGTTAATATGAATACTAATTATGAAGTAATAGAAAACTTAATAGGTCTTCTTGTTAAAAGAGCGGGCTTTAATATCAAAAGTAATTATAGTGAAGTTGAATTAGAAAAAGTTAAAACTAGCATTAGAGAATTACAAAAAGAAAGAGAAGATTCTAATAATAAAAAAGTATTAAGTAAGATGATTGAAGATCTAAAAGTTAGACAAGCTAATTGGGAAAATAATGCAGAAATAGTTGGAAAAAGTTTATTAACTGCTTACAAAGAAGGTAAAAGTTTTCAAACAGTAAGAATGAGAGTAGAATTACTTGGTAATCTTGCTAATAAAAATACTTCAATTAATAGTTTAAGTTACATATATGATAAATTAAATAAATTGGAAACTGAATATAATTCATTGACTAATAAAATAGAAAATAATTCTTATGAATCCACTGAAGAAAAAGAAATGGATAAAAGATATAAAACATATTTAGAAGATAAAATAAACAGTTTTGATCTAGAAATAGAAAGTTTAAACAAAACTTTAGATGAATTAAGAGATTCAGAAAAGAACGATGTAAATATAGTTAATAAAGTTAAAGAATATATAAATAAGTTAGAAGAAGACTTAGAAAAAATAAATTCAGTATTAGATAATACATTAACAAGTTTTGTAGCTTATGAAAGCTTTGAAACCATAGAAAATACTAATAATAAAACTATAGAAAAAATAAATAAATTTAAAGAATTACTTAATAAAACAGAGAGTGTACTAGAAGATGTTAGAGATAACAGAAAGAAAACTAATGAAAGAAAATCTTACTTAGAAAAAGAAAAAGACACTTATGTTAATAAACTTAATAGAGTTTCTACTAAACTAGAAGAGAACGATTATATAAATAATATTGAGAAAATAGAAGACATAAATAAAAGTGAATTAATTAGACTAGAAATAGATAATTTAAATAATATTAAAGATGTTATATATATAGATGTTGATAAAGTAAAAGAAGAATTAATTAAAGAATGGAATAAAGGTGAAAGTGACTTTACGGAAGAAAAAGTTACTGAAAAAGAAAAGCCTATAGAAGAAATTAAAGAAGAAAAGTTTATAGATAAGGCAAATAAATTATTTAATAATTTTAAACCTCCAAAAGAGGAAATAAAAACAGAAAAAAAAGAAGACAAAGTTGATATAGAAGTAAAAGAAGAAAAGAATAAAATAGAATTGGATTGGTGATATTATGAATTATAGAGCTTTAGAAGATTTAATAAATATATTGGTTAAAAAGACTGGATATAGATTAAATGATTTAAAATTAGAAGAAGATATTGATTCACTAGAAGAAAGAAAAAAAGATCTTGAAGAAGAAAAAGAATCTTTAGATAAAGAAAATACTAAAGATAAATACATTATAGAAAGCATAGATAGAGAAATAGAGATAATAGAAAATTCTTTAAATATAAAATTCAATAATCCAGTTATATTAGGAAATAAACTATTAGATGCTTATAGAAATAATGATACTTTTGAAAGTGTAAGTGAAACTTTTGATACATTAGTAAGGAAGGCTAGAAGTGAATATGATAAAACACATGAAGAAGTAAAACCTACTAACATATTTGAACTAATAGATAAATATTCTACTAAGAAAAAGAATACATTAGATAAATTAGATAATACTAAATACTTTAGTGATGAAAATAAAGAATCTATGGTATTAAGAATAGGATATCATAATAGTAGAATAGAAGAATTAAAAAGAGAATTAGAAGTAATAGATAGAAAAAAAGAAGAAATACTATCATTACAAAACTATGTAGAAGATGTATTAAAAAAGGTTAACAAAGATATAGAAAGTAAAACTAATAAGCTAAATAGTTTAATTAGAAAATTATATAAAGAAAATAGTATATCTAATGATGAAAAAGTTTATAATAATTTAATTAATACTATAAGATATGAGATATCAGATTTAGTATATTTAAGGGAACAATACGAATTAGATATAGAAAATTACAAAGAAAAATTAAAAGATTTAGATATTAAAGTAAATGAAGTAAATGATAGACTTAATGATGAAGAAAAATTATTAAGTATTACTCAAGATAAAATAGAACAAAAAGAAAATGATTTACTTGATAGACTAAATGATAATATAGAAGGATTAAATGCTTCTAATAGAGTTAATAATTTAACTAATGAGCAACAATACTTATATGTTAATGTTGATGTGATAAGAGATGAAATTATTAATTTATGGAATAGAGATAATACTTTAATAGATAAAAAAGAAGAAAAAGAAGAAGAACTAGACAGAGAAAGTATAATAAATTCATCTATGTATGATGATGAAGATGTAGATGATTCTATTGAAGAAGATGACAAAGAGCAAGATGAAGTAAAAGAGGAACCAACTGAAGACAAGCAAGATGAAAAACAAGATGAAGAGTCAGATGAAGGTGATGAAGAGTTACCTGATAATAATATAGAAGTTATAGATTATCTAGATTAACTACTTGAAAACAAGTAGTTTTTTTTATATAATTAATACTAGAAAGTAGGGTTAACATATGTCAAATAATAAGAAATATTTATTACTAAGTATAGCATTAGTATTACTAACATTTATAGGAGTATCACTAGCATACTTCTTAACTTCAATTGAAGGAGAAAATAAAAGAGTAACTATTTCAACTTCAGATTTAAGAATAATATTTACAAATGGAGATGCAATAGAAGGAACAGAAATAGAACCAGGATGGAGTGTAACTAAAACATTTAGTGTAGAAAATAAAACTAAGAATGAATATAAATATAATATAGTAATAGAAGACTTGGTAAATACATTCAAAACAACAGGATATTTACAATACAAAATAACAAGTACAGATAGGGGATACAACATGACTGATTTTGAAGATGTACCAAAATCATCAAGTGCAACAGATACAGTACTAGCATATAGTGTTTCAATACCAGCCAAATTAACACAAAACTATACAATAATAATACAATATAAAAATGATGAGAATGTAGATCAAAGCATTGATTCATTAAATAATGCAGTAGTAACAGGAAAACTATATATAACTGAGGGTACGACAAATTCAAAATTGTTAACTCAAGCAATATTAGAAGATAATCAAACAATAGAAGAAAGAACAGACTTTAATGTGGCAAACACAGCAACAACAACAGGAACAATATATCAAACAGATAAAACAGAAGATGGAAGTACAGTATACTATTATTCAGGAAACACAACAAATAACTGGGTAAAGTTTGGAAAAGAAACAATACAAGAATGTACATATAACGGTGACCAAGTACATTATGGTATTTATGATGAAAACACATCTATTTCTTATAAAAATATAAGAGGAGTTGCTTCAATCGATGAATGTGTTTCATTTAATATTTGTTTAGATAGTGAATATGGACCTATAGTTGGTTTAGCTGATGAAGAAGAATGTGAAAAAGCTGGTGGTAATTGGACAACTGACAAGGCTATAGTTGGTGAAAAGTTAGAAAAAGATATATATTGGAGAATAATAAGAACAAATGAAGATGAAGGTATAAGGCTCTTATACTCTGGAACCAATCCTGATACAACATCAGGATATATAGGCATATCTCAATTTAATGAAAATAATAACGGTCCAATGTATGTAGGATATATGTATGGAACGAGTGGAACATTAGAAAATAACCGAAATAATACAAGTGATAGTACAATAAAGACACACATAGACATATGGTATAGAAATAATTTATTGACAAACTATGAAAAGTATATAAGTAAAAGTGCAATTTATTGTAATGATAGAAGTACTCGAAATAATTCGTACTCTACTAGTAATTCATTCTATTATGGTGGTTACACAAGATTAGCTACATATAAGAATCCATCGTATAAATGTGGAGCAAATACAAGTAATGGTTTATTTGAAAGTACACAAGCAGTAGAAGATAAATTTAGTGCAAGTACTGAAGGTGGAGGAAATGGACAACTTACATATCCAGTAGCACTTATGACTGTGGATGAAGTGTCTTTTGCGGGTGGCAAGTATAGTACATCAAGTCCTAACACATGGTATTATGTAAACAGTAATGGAGATTCAATTACAGGAAGTACTATGTGGTGGTCTTTATCGCCTTCTGGTTTTTATAATTCTAATATTGATGTGTTTAGAGTCGGAGATGGTTTTCTAGGTTACGATGTATACTATGCATTATCTGTTATCCGTCCTGTCATAAGTTTAAAATCATGTGTTGAATATTCTTCTGGAAATGGGACTCCAGAAAGTCCTTATGAAGTAACAATAGATGATACATGCGCTAGTGCTGAAAATTAACATAATAAAAGATATAAAATATGATAAAATACTTTATATCTTTTTTATTAGGTTTTCTACTTCTTTACATGCATTATAATTATTTAATTTCATTAGTTTATTTTTTATAGATTTAGTTAAAAATTTATAATTTAAAGTTAATTTAACTTTTTTAACTAGATCAGTGGGAGTGTTAGCTTTAATTGATAAATGATTTTTAACCATAAAATTTAAATTTTTTCTTTCTTCAATTGTGGTACTAGGTAGTAATATAGAAGGTTTTTTAAAGTTCATACATTCTATTAAAGTAGAAGTGCCTGGTTTTGTAATTACAACATCACTAATATTAAATAAGTTATAAAAATCTTTAATGTAGCCTAGAACTAAAACATTCTTATAATTATTTTCATAAACTATATTGCTACACTTATCATATAAAGATCTATTTTTACCAGATATAAATATGATATTAATATTAAATTGTTTTTTTGTTAATAGTTTAAAGTATTCATAAAAGTAATCGTGACCATTTGCTATAAACAGATATACTAATTTATTATTATCTAAACTATATTTTTTAAGTGTTAAGTCTTTTTCTTCTAGATTTATATTATCAATGTTAAAAGTAGGAGTACCTGCGACTAAAATGTTTTTGCTTGGTATATTCTTTTTTATTAGTTTGCTTTTTATAACGGTGTTATTAACAACATAATAGTTTTTTCTTGTTAAATGTTTAATATTGCTATCTAAAGATATTTCACATAATATATTAATAATTTTACATTTTAATGAATAGTTTTCTATTAATACTGAAATTTTATAATTAGTAGAAATAAATATATTTGGGTTAAAATCTAATATAAAATTTCTTATTTTAATATCATTTATATTATAATTATTTTTAAAAATTTTATTTATCATTTTTTTAATTACATTATTATTTTCTTTAACACTAAAACAAGATGAAAAATCTAATAATTCTACATCAAATTCTTTAACATTTAACAAATAGTTATATAATTCTAAAGCAACTCTTTTTTCTTCACTTTTAGAATTAGTGTATCCAATCATAATTTTTTTCTTCATAGTACCTCTATTATACACTTATTTTAAAAATAAAACATCATAAAAATAAAATAGAAGACTACTTTGGTTTGGAAAAGCAGTCTTCATATATCTCAATCGGAATGAGAATTAGTGTCATATTTGGTAGCGACGCTCGGAATCGAACCGAGAACCTCACGGGTATGAACCGTGCGCTCTAGCCAGTTGAGCTACATCGCCATCACTGAAACAAATAATACCAAAAAAAATGTATCTAGTCAATAGTTTTTGATGAATTTGTATTGACTTTATCAAATATATATATGATAATTTAATCTTGGTGATTAAAGTGAATGGATTAGTAGTGGTAACTCATTCAATACAGTTTAAGGATAAAGATGAATGTTACATTGATGAACTAAAAAGAGTATTAAGAAAATATAAAAAAATAACAAAAATATATTTAAAAAGAAATCCAGAGGATAAAATGTGCTTAGTTGTTGAAGGTATAAAAGAATTATATGGACATTATTCTGAAAAAGAAAATATTTTTTTTGATGCATTAAACAATAATATTTATTCAATAGAATATTTAAAAAGATTAAAAGATTTTGTTTTAAAAGAAAAAATATGTATGGTTAAATCAAAAATACTTTATTAAAAGATAAAAATGTGTTATTCTATTATTAGAATAAAGGGTGTTAAGTATGTTTGGAAAAATATTAGAAATAGATGAAAATAGGGTAATAATAGAAAATGCAAAAAAGGAAACTCATTCTGAATTTATGAATTGTCATATAATTTTTGAAGAACCTTCTAAAAAGACTGTTGGTGAAATTACTAAAATAGATGATAATTTTATAAACGTTCTATTAATTGGAGAAATAGAAAATAATGTCTTTTCAGCAGGAGTAGTAAAAAAACCCGCGACTAATTCACTAATTAGAATTATTAATGTAGGAGAATTGGAATTAATAATAGGTAAGAGTGATCCAAAAGGAAATTTAGTTATAGGTAATTCTGCTATATACAAAACATTTAATATTACAATACCAATAAATTCTTTTTTTGCTAATCATTCTTCAATTATTGGTAATACCGGAAGTGGTAAATCGTGTGGTGTGTCTAGAATATTAGAAAATTTATTTATAAATAATCCATATAAACCAGTAAATTCTCATTTTGTAATATTTGATGCTTATGGAGAATATAAAAATTCTTTTAAAAAACTAAATCAAATAGAAGGCTTAGGATTTAAAAAATATACTACAAAAGTAGAAGCAGAAGATGAAGTTCTGCTTAAAATACCTCCTTTCTTTTTAGGTGCTGATGATCTTGCAATATTATTATCAGCTGATGATTCTAGTCAAATACCGGTATTAGAGAAAACTTTAAAATTAGTATATATTTTTACAAGTACTGATGAAAAAATTAAGGAATATAAAAATGATATAATAGCTAAATGTTTATTAGATATATTAACAAGTGGGAAAAGTGGTAGTCAGATGAGAGACCAAATAATAGCGGTTTTATCTCATTACAATACTGAAGATTTAAATTTAGAATCTATTGTAAAACAGCCTGGTTATGATAGAACTCTTAAACAATGTTTATTAATTGATGAACAAGGTAAGATGAATGCAATATTGTTAGTAACTGAATTTTTACATCAATTTGAAAGAGTTAATCTAGATAATATTGTTATGGGAGAAGGATTTACATATACTTTAAATGATATTTATTATGCTTTGGAATTTGCGTTAATAAGTGAGGGTACAATTAATAGTAATAATCAATATGATAAAAATAATATTTTAAAAACAAGATTACTTACTATTATAAATTCTGATTTAGCACCTATATTTGAAATAAATGAATATTTAGATAAGGATTTATATATTAATAAATTATTTGATAAGGCATCTTTAATTGATATTAATTTAAATCATATAGATGATAGATATGCTAAAATTGTAACTAAATTAATGTCTAAGATTTTGTTTTCTTATTCAACTAAGCAAAAAGTAAGAGGTTCTTTTTCAGTTAATTTAATATTAGAAGAAGCACATAGATATGTTCAAAATGATAATGATGTAAATATTATTGGTTATAATATATTTGATAGAATTACTAAAGAAGGAAGAAAATATGGAACTTTGCTAACATTTATTACTCAAAGACCTAGTGAATTGTCAACAACGGCTATTAGTCAATGTTCTAATTTTATAGTATTTAGATTATACCATCCTAAAGATTTTGATATTGTTAAAAATTTAAGTACAAATGTAAATGATGAAACATTAGAGAAAATTAAAAGTTTGAATCCAGGTACAGCACTTGTATTTGGAACTGGTTTTAAAGTTCCTCTACTTGCTAAATTTGAATTACCGACAATTATGCCAGAAAGTACTAGTGTAGATCTTAATAAATTGTGGTATACAACCAGTGTTTAAAATGATATAATAGTAGGCAATTCATTGAGTTGAATTGCCTATAATAATTTGTGAATATGGAGTGTGGAGAACAATGACAGAATTAAAAAAAATTAATTAATATGATAACTGAACAATATGAAATAATTAATAGTGAATGGTTAAATAATCATAAAAAAATTAATATGAGAAAATTAAGAGTTTCTAATATTTATAATAATCAGGATTTTCTAAGTTATGTACATGAATATAGAGAATTTCTAAGTACAAAAGTAAAAGAAATGACTGATAAAATTGTTATTTCTAGTTTTGAAAATAAAATATATACAAGAATTAAAACTTCTAACTCAGTTGAATATAAATTATATAATTATATGAAAAATCATGAAAATGGTAAAATACCTGTAAATAAGTGCTTAAATGATTTATTTGGAATTAGAATGATATTTAATAGAAATGTTACTTATGATGAAATAGATGGGTTTATTAAAAATAATTTTCCGAAATTAAAGTGTATTAAAAGTATTAAGAAAGATTATAATGCAATTCATATATATTTTGAAAATGATAATAATTATTATTTTGAGTGGGAGTTACAAATTTGGGATGTATTACATGAAGAAAGTAATTTAGTTTCTCATAATAAGTATAAACAAGATTATATAATATGGGAAAACAATAAGGCGAAAGGAGAATGATTATGAAACATTATATTATACTTGCTAGTGCATATTCTTTAGGTTGTAGAATTGCTTTAGATTATGAAAGTGAAATACTTGATATGGATAAAATACAAAAAGATATAGAATATATTTATAGTAAGTGTGGAGATGTATCTCTAGCAACACATTTTTATCCTTCAGATAAACCTGGATGGGATGAGGTTTGTAAGAGAGATAAGTTTTTTGAAGGTGTTAGAATTATAAAAACCAAAGAAGAATTTGTAAGTATTTTAAATAAAGATAGAGATTTAATTGGTATAGATGTTTCTGGTTATATATTATCAAAAGTTAAATGTAGTCATTTAAAATTAGAAAAATTAGTTTACATGTGTTATGCAGTTTATTTGTGTAAATATAATGAAAAACTGTTTACAGATAAAATATTAACTTATCAATATGGACCTATTGTAGAAACTGTATATAATAAATATAAAAATAGTGGTAAAAAGATTTTAAAGAATAATATAGATAGAGAAGATGAAATGCTTATATTTAGAAGTAGAATACTTGCATCTAGAAATGGAATTAATAAGGCATTTAGTATAGATGAAACTTTGGAGAAATATTCAAATTTAACTAGTAGTGAATTAGTTAGTTTAACGCACAGAGAAAATAGTCCTTGGACTAAATCAAAAGAAATAATAACTGATGATATGATAATTAAGTATCATAAATATGAGAAGGAAGTGTAAATAATGAAAGATATAGTTTTAACAGGAGATAGACCTACAGGTAAGTTACATTTAGGTCATTATGTAGGTTCGCTTAAAAATAGAGTGGAAATGATGAATTCAGGTCTTTATGATATGTATGTATTTTCTGCTGATATGCAAGGTTTAACTGATAATGCTAAAAATACTAAAAAGATAAGAGAAAATGTTTTTGAAGTAATTAAAGATAATCTATCAGTAGGGTTAGATCCAGAGAAAGTTACTATTTTTGTACAATCTGGAGTACCAGAATTAACTGAACTAACAACATATTATTTAAATTTAGTAACACTTAGTAGACTTAAGAGAAATCCAACTATTAAAGAAGAAATAAAACAAAGAGGATTTGAAGAAAGTGTTCCAGTTGGTTTCTTAACTTATCCCATAAGTCAAGCAGCAGATATTACTGCATTTGATGCAACTTTGGTACCAGTTGGAGAAGATCAAGTTCCAATACTTGAACAAGTTTGTGAAGTTGTAGATACATTTAATAGACTATATGGAGAAACTTTAGTTAGACCTAAATATGTTTTGCCTGAAAATAAAAATGCTAGAAGATTACCTGGTATAGATGGGAAAGCAAAGATGAGTAAAAGTGCAGGTAATTGTATTTATTTATCAGATGATACAGAAACGGTTAGAAAGAAAGTAATGAGTATGTATACGGATCCTAATCATATTAAAGTAAGTGATCCTGGAAATACTAAAGATAATCCTGTATTTATATATTTGGATGCATTTATGACTGATAGAGAAAAGTTTGAAGAATTAAAGAATCATTATGAACAGGGCGGTCTTGGAGATAAAGTTGTTAAAGAAACTTTATTTGAGGTATTAGAAAGTGTTCTAACTCCAATAAGAGAGAAAAGAAAGTATTATGATGAACATCCGGAAATCGTTGAAAATATTGTTAAAGAAGGAACTAAGAAAGCAAGAATTAAAGCAAGTGAAACATTAAAAAGAGTTAGAGAAAGAATAGGCGTAGAATACTTTGATTAAGATAAAAATGGAAAAATGTGTAAAAATTGCCAAAACAATTTGGAATTTTGTGTAAAATTTGGTTGAAATGGCTGGAATTTTGTGATTGTGTAAACATTTTTTCTTTTTTTTATTGAAAAATGTACTAAATTATGGTACAATATTAAATGCTTTAAGGGGGAAAATATGAAGAAAGATGATCAAATATTATTTGAACAATATTTTAATTATGGTGGAGAGAGAAGAATTAATTCAAAAAAACTTGCTAGTTTAATAAATTTGATACTTAATAGTAAGGAATTAATGAATACTCCAGTTAAAAATAGTAATAAACTTACTAAAGGTACATTAATTAATATGAAGTTTACTACACTTGATAATATTTGTATGAATGTAAGTTTTAATGGTAGTTATCTAGTAAGTGATGGTGTCACTAATGAAGTGAGAACCATTGATGGTAGTTTAGTTATAGGTAATGGTGAAGTATCTATAAAAAGTAAAATAACTAGAGTAAAAGAAAATGAAACCTTTGATTTGTATGAATTATTCTATATAGAAAATGGTAAATATTATAGATATAGTGTTTATCCTTTTAATAGTTATACAGAAGAAATTGGACCTTATGATTTTGAAAAATATAAAGATTTTGAAAAAGAAACTTTAAGTAGGATTAAGAGGTAGTTATGGAATATTCAAAGGTATATGGTTTTACAAATGAAAATTTAACTAGTTATAAAAATATTTATAATTTTAAAAATTCAAGAGTTTTATCTGTTATAGGAAGTGGTGATCAATATTTATCTAGTATTTTATTTGGAGCAGAAAGTGTTATTCTTTTTGATAAGAATGAAATAGCTAGGTTATATTTTTTACTTAAATTCTATGCTATTAGATATTTATCATACGAAGAGTTTACTGATTATTTTGTTAATAAAAAGATTATGGATAAAAAATATTATAGTAAGATAAGAAGATTTCTACCAAAAGATGTCAAATATTATTTTGATAAGGTATATAAGAATAATATATTTATACAATATCCTATATCTATAAGTAATAATCCAATTAATTTTTCTACTGGAAGAGTTATACCTTATCTAGAAAAAGAGAACTATTATAAGTTACAAACTATATTAAGAAATATAGAGATTCCAATTATTAAAACTAGTTATTTGGAAGAATTAGATTTTGATAAATTAGGTAAGTTTGATGTTATGTTGTTTTCTAATATTTATTTGTATTTGGATATGGATTATCAAAAATATAAAAAGTTTCTTATAGGATTAAGGAATAATTTGACAACTGATGGTAAAATTCAAGCAAATTATACTTGGACTAATGGTGGAAGAGGATATGATGATTTCATTCATTCTAGCGATGATGGATTTGATGTTACAGAAGTAAGTAGTGTTAGATATGATGGTAAAACTGATTTTAAAGATTATGTATTAACTTATAAAAAGTAGTTGAATTATAAATTTAATAATGTTAAAATCTTAATAGAAAGCGAAGATAAGGGAATAAATTTAAAGCACTTATTATAGAAAGTTAGTGGTTGATGGAAACTAATATAAGTATTAAATTTTCCTACCCTTTAAGTGAAATATAAAAGTATTTCCGGAATTAAACCGTTATTTAATAAAGTTAAAATTAGGATGGCACCGCGGTTATTCGCTCCTTAGTGTCATTCTTTTTATTTTGAGAGGTGTAAAATGAAAAATAATAAAATAACTAGTAGAGAAGAGAATTTTGCAGATTGGTATACTGATGTAGTATCTGCTTCAAGATTAGCAAGATATTCAAATGTAAAAGGGTGTGTTATACTTGAACCTAATGGATGTGCACTTTGGGATAACATAGTAGAAAATATGGATAAGTTATTTAAAGAAACAGGGCATAAAAATGTTAAATTACCTATGTTTATACCAGAAGGATTACTAAATAAGGAAAGTGAATTAGTAAATGGTTTTGCACCTGAAGTAGCGTGGGTTACACAGGGTGGATCTAAAACACTTGAAGAAAGATTGTGTGTGCGTCCAACTAGTGAAACTTTATTTAGTGATTACTATAGTGAAATAGTTAAGTCATATAAAGATTTACCAATTAAATATAATCAATGGTGTAGTGTTGTTAGATGGGAAAAAGAAACTAGACCATTCTTAAGAAGTAGAGAATTTTTTTGGCAAGAAGGCCATACAGTACATGCAACTAGTGAAGAAGCAGAAAAAGAAACTAGAGATATGCTTAATGTATACAAAAAATTCTTTGAAGAATATTTAGCAGTACCAGTAGTATGTGGAAAGAAAACAGAAAAAGAGAAATTTGCTGGAGCAGAATATACATTAACTATTGAAGCACTTATGCATAATGGAATATGTCTTCAAAGTGGTACAAGCCATTATTTTGGACAAAAATTTAGTAAAGCTTATGATATTAAGTTTCTAAATAAAAATAATGAATATGAATATTGTTATCAAACATCATGGGGTACTTCAAATAGAATGATAGGTGCTTTAATTATGGTACATGGTGATGATCGTGGATTAGTTCTTCCACCTAAGATTGCGCCTACTAAAGTGGCTATAATACCTATTGGAAATGATGAAAATGTAATAAATACTACAAATATGATAGAAAGTCTATTAAAAGAAAATAACATTAGTTACTACACTGATAATACTGATAAAACTCCAGGATTTAAATTTGCTGAAGCAGAAGTAAATGGTATACCAGTTCGTATAGAAATTGGAAAAAGAGATTTAGAAAATAATCAAATTACTTTTGTAAGAAGAGATACTAGTGAAAAAATCACAATTAATTTAAATGAAAATGTACTTGATAAATTAAATGAACTATTTAATGAAATTCAAAATAACTTATTTGAGAATGCTAAAGAAAGAATGAATAGTTTAACATTTACAGCTAGTAATTTAACTGAAGTAGAAAATATTTTAAATACTCATCCAGGATTTATAAAAGCACCTTGGTGTGGAAACTTAGATTGTGAACTAAAAATGAAAGAAATTAAAGGATGTAAGTCTAGATGTATATTAGAAAATGAGGAAGTTCATGATGAAAAATGTGTTGTATGTGGTGATAAAGCAAAACATATTGTGATGTGGGGAATTCAATATTAAAGTTGTTGTGTATTCAATAACTTTTTTTTCTATTGTAGAATTAGTAAAATTTGGTTATAATATAAATATAAAAGGAGAATAAAGATGGTTAAAAAGAAATTAAATGTAAAAAAATTAGGAGCATTTATTGGAGCAATAGTTTTAGTAGTTATACTAGGAATAGTAGGAATTAAAAAATTAGTTGACGAATCTAAATTAAAGAAAACTATAGAATATAAGTTAGGAGAAGTAGGTTATAGTACCAATGAAATAAAAGTTATAAAAGATACTTTTGATAATGATAAAATTAATGATTTATTAAATTCGAAGTATAAAAGTAATCTTACAAAATTTATAAATGAAAAATATTTTCTATATAAAAATTTAGATAGATATTTGGATTATTATAGTAAAAATTCTAGTATTAAGCCTTCAAAAGTGGTGGGAATAGTTAATACAAATGCTGATACTGGATGGTATAGTAAAATAGTGGATACTGATATATCAAAGGGAGAAAAAATGCTAGTTAATAAGTTTTATAAGTTGGGTAGTGATTATGAACCTAGTGATTTAAAGTTGGTGTCAAGTTCTTATGCTTATTCTGGAAAATATGTAAGTGAAAGTATTTATGATGATTTAATTAATATGTTAAGTGATGCTAAAGATGCTGGATATACATTAGTAGTTAGTCAAGGATATAGAAGTTATGCTGATCAAGAAGAAGCATATAATGATATTGAAAGTTCTAGTGGAGAAGAAAATGCTGATAGATTAGCTGCAAGAGCAGGACATTCTGAATATCAAACTGGATTAAGTGTAGTTATTAAACCATATAATAAAGAGGTTGAAGAAGGAAAACAATATGATGAAAATAATTGGTTATTAAAAAATAGTTATAGATATGGATTTATACTAAGATATCCAGAAAACACTAGTGATATAACTGGATTTGAAACAGATATGTGGAGATTTAGATATGTTGGGACAGATATAGCAAGGAAAATACATGAAGAAAATATAACATTTGATGAGTATTATGCTTATTATTTAAATAAGTAAATTAACTAAGGGGGAATTATGAATAACAAAGTAGTAGTATTAGGTGGTGGTACAGGTTTGTCTGTACTATTATCTGGTTTAAAGAAATTTCCATTAGATATAACTGCAATTGTTAGTGTATCTGATAATGGAAGTTCAACTGGAAAATTAAGAGAAGAATTTAATACTCCAGCAGTTGGAGATATAAGAAGAGTGTTAATAAGTTTATCAGAAACTGAACCATTAGTGGAAAAGTTGTTTAACTATAGATTTCATACTACAAGTGATTTAAATGGACATACAGTTGGTAACTTGATTTTAACTGCAACTAAAGAAATTACAGGTAACTTAAGTGATGGTATTGAAGCTTTGTCTAAAGTGTTTAATTTAAAAGGTAGAGTTGTACCATTAACTGAAGATAATGTAACCTTAATGGCTAAAATGACAGATGGAACTATAGTAAAAGGAGAAACTGAAATAACTGCATCAGGTAAAAAAATCAAAAAGGTATTTTATGAAGAAACTCCAATTATTACACCACTTGCTATTAAAGAAATAAGAGAAGCTAATATAATAGTGTTAAGTATGGGAAGTATATATACAAGTATCATTCCAAATTTAATTAATAAAGAAATTATAGATGCTATTGATAATTCGAATGCAAAAGTAATGTATGTTTGTAATATGATGACGCAACCTGGCGAAACAGATGGATTTAGTGTTAGTGATCATGTTAAATTATTAAATAGTTATTTAGGTAATAAAAAAATAGATAAAGTGTTAGTTAATAATAAAATAATTGATAAAATGATATTAGATAAATATCAAAACGAAGAACAAAAAGATTTAGTAAAAATAGATTATGATAATCTTAAAGATGTAACTTTAATAGAAGATGATTATTTTATTGTTGAAGATTCAAGAATTAGACACGATGCTTTAAAATTAGCTTTTAGTATATTTAGTGAAATATTTAAATAAAATCTAGAGAAATAATTTCTAGATTTTTTAAGTATTAATAATTTACTATATATATTTTATTTTCTGAATTATAGAAAGAAAGTACCTAAAATGTACCTAAATAACAAATATATAAAAAAAAGCCCTTAAATAAGGACTTAAATTACTAATTGGTGGAGAATGTGGGACTTGAACCCGCGACCTCCTGCGTGCAAGGCAGATGCTCTAGCCAACTGAGCTAATTCCCCAACGGTAGGCACTTGATTAAATCAAGCATAGAAAGTGTATCATAAAATTGATACTTAAGTCAAGACATTTTTCGTAAATTTTTATAAAATATTGAAAAAAATGGTTATTCATAGTAAAATTTTGTTAGAAAAGGTGATGAATGTGGAAAATAAAATTATAAATATTGAAATAGATGAGGATGGAAATTTATTTATACCTAGTGAATTAAGAAAACAAATAAAGCCTAATATGTTATTAACTTGTATTAGCAGTAATTCATTGTTAATTATTACTAAAGATAGTTTAAATCATTTATGTAGTAATATACCTAGAAAAGAACAAATAAATAGATTAAGAGTTCTTAAAGCTAATTCTACTGAGTTTGTTATGAATGAAAATTTTATTGTTAATATTCCTGATTATATATTGGATAGAATTAATTTTAGAAAAGGTAGTATTGTTTTCAGTAAGCAAAATAGTGATAGTTTTCAAATTATAGATTCTAAATTATTTAGAGAAAATGAAGATAGAGTGGATGAGACATATGGAAAACAAATTTAGGTTAGAACTATTAAATAAAAATAAAGAATTTCAAAATATATTTAATGATCTTTTAGAACAAAAAGATATATTTGAATTTGATGATAACTTGTATAATTTTATAT
>OIZL01000783.1_pt1 | contig 20906 bp, 24 predicted proteins | sample 1588541 | NCBI WGS metagenome assembly OIZL01 (sample SAMN03283285) | human gut metagenome | biome: human-associated habitat; material: feces | host: Homo sapiens | place: Peru | collected 2012 | reverse complement strand
TGAAAGGGAACCCTGACGGTTCCCTTTCACACTTTTCCTCCCTCCGAAACCTTTCATTGGGCTGTTTTTTGACACACTCAGCCCGTCGGCATCGCCGACGGGCTTTATCTTTGAAGCTGCCGAGCGCCGAACGGACCGCGTTGGCTTCTATCCGTTTGCCTCCGCATCAAGCTCAAACAGCTCGCCGAGCGATCGGAACAGCAGCATGAATTTCTTATACTGTACCTGATAAATTGCGTGCCGCTCGGGGTCGGGCACAAAGCTGCGCTTGATGCGCACCATGCGATCAACCGCAGATTCCACGCTTTCGAATAAACCGGCAGCGGTTCCTGCCAAAATTGCTGCGCCGAGACAAGCCGTATCCTGCGCGGAATATGTCACGTTCAGTGTTTTTCCGGTAATATCCGCCTTGATCTGATTCCAAATATCGGATTTGGAACCGCCGCCCATTGTTCGGATCTGATTGACCTCCAGCCCCATATCGCCGATCGTCTCCAAATTTCTGGATATGATATAGCCGAGGCTCTCCATAATACTGCGGGCAAAGTGTGCCTTCGTGTGCTTCAGCGTTGCACCGTAGAACACGCCTTTGGCATTCAGATTCACGTCGGGAGCCATAGAGCCCTGCAAATGCGGCAGCGTAATCAGCCCGTCCGCGCCCGGCGCTATGCGTTCGACCTCGCGGTTCATCAGATCATAGGCATCAATGCCGGTTTCCTCCTGCAAATCAAGCTCCATGCGGCAGAAGCTGTCGCGGAACCATCGCAGGCACATACCGCCGGTTGTAAAGGTGTGCATCATGTAGGTGTCGGGCAGAGCGAAATAGTGTACCGGCATTTTGCGGTTCGGATCGTACGTCAGCGACTTTGTCGGCACGCAGATTGCCAATGCGGCGCCGATGTTTTCCGAAAAAATGCCCGGACGGATATTGCCCACACCGATGGCGCCGGCAGCCTGATCGAGGCAGCCCGTACTGATCAGTGCGTCCTCCGACAGTCCGAGAAGCTCCGCCGCTTCCGGCAGGACGGTCCCGACCAATTCGCCGGATTCCCGAACCTCCGGCAGCCACGCAGGATCGATACCGATAAATTCCAGCATCTCGTCCCAGTATTCCTTGGTTCTGATGTCCCAATACTCCGTGGAGGTCAGGAGAGAGCCTTCGGCAACGAATTTTCCCGTCAGGAGGAAAATGATGTAGTCCTCCAAAAGCAGTAAGTGTCGAATTTTCGCAAATTTTTCCGGCTCGTTTTCACGGACCCAAAGCACCTTCGCAGCCGGCCAGCACGCCTCAAAGCTGACCTGACCGGTAACCTCGTAGCATACTGCGTCGCCGAAGTGCGCCCGCAGCGCTTCCGCCTGTCTGACGGCACGGTTATCCATCCAAACGATTGCGTTACCGAGCGGTTTACAGCTTTCGTCCAGCATACAGAACGTTTCGCCCTGCACGGAGAAGCCGACCACGCCGATCTTCCGCGTATCGACTTTGCCGTTTTCGCGCAGCATACGCATACAGGCGCAGAGAGAGTCCATGTATATTTCACAGGGTGCCTCTACGATGTTTGTCTCCGGCGTCAGCAGGGAATACTCCAAGACGGCTGAGGCGATCTGCTTTCCCTCGACGGTATAGACGGCAGTTTTCAGCGAAGTCGTTCCGATGTCAATTCCGAGGATCAGTTTGTCCATATGCAGCCTCCCGCTTATTGATGCGGCGCGCAGGACCAGGTAAGTACTGCCTTGGTGTCGCCGATATTGTAGATCTTATGATCCTTGCCCTCGGGGACGAGCATCGCGTCGCCCTGAAACAGATGGTAGTATGTATCATCCTGCGAGCAATAAATCAGCACTTCGCCCTGCACGCAGAAAAAGACCTCATGGGCCTCGCTGTGACCCGGGTCGATTGCACCGACGGCGCCGGCAGGCAGCTCCGACATACCAAAGGTGATCTTCTCCGTTTTGAAATACTCGCGGCAAACCTCCTGCTCCTCCATCCAGATTTTTGCATCCTTCTTGCTTACGATCGTCATATCCATAAAGCTGCATCCTTTCTCGTTGTAATGAAAACGGACTGCCCTGTAAGCCCTACAGGATGGGTTTACGGAGCAGTCCTTTTGATATTGACAGGTGCTTATTCGATGCTGTCCATAATACGGACAACTTCCTCCAAATTTTCGCGGAAGCTCTTTCCGGGGGCAAAGTTCTCGGTGAAGAGCGCGGAGCCCATCGTGAACGCCCACGGATCGATCTCGTTGATAAAGCCGATGCGTTCCGGGCTGTTGATGCTGCCGGCGATCACGACCGGCTTTTCAATGCTCTTACAGTAGGCTCTGGCAAGACCCGCGCCGTCCTTATGACGGAACGCAAGCAGATCAATGCCGTCAACGCCCTTGTTCAGCAGACCCTTGGCATCGTCAATGATCTCGTCAAATGTTCCCTCCAGCACGGACGGGCTGCCGTAAACCTTACCGCAGAACGGCAGGAATTTAATATCCTGCGCCGCCAAATATTCAAACACGGACTGGTGATAAACCGTGCCCATCAGGTAATCGTAGCCAAGCTCGACGGCAAGCTTCGCGCCGCGCATACATTCCTCCTCGGAATACGACACGACTTCAAGGAAGGTCGTCTTTCCGGCAGCCTTCATTGCCTTAACGATCCGCGCCATTTCCTCCTTCGGTACGCCGACATCCTTAAAGCCCCAAAACTGCACCGGCAGATCCTTACAGCTTTCAAACACATCGTACGCATTCGGAACGGTCTTGTCGTTGTGGGTCAGCATGATAATGATTTTAGATTTCATGATTTTCCTCCTTGCGGTAAAATGAAATGATCTACGGCAGAACAGCCCTATTTTGCACCGTGCGACCGGATGAGCCGCAGAAGATCCAGCAGCGTATCATCCGTCCTTCCGAGTGCCTCCAGGTCGATCGTCTCCTCCCGCGCCATGTCGAGCAGTTCCGTTCCGCACCGCGCGATTTCATCGGTCAATGCCTTGTCCTCGTGCAGATACGCCCGGTAGCAAAGCACCTTCAGATGCGTGATCAGATCCCGAGCATCTCCGCTTTCGGCATAGGCTGCCCGCGTCTCGTCGGGCGAGAACGCAGACAGATCCCCCAGCGGGAACTCCTTGCTCTTGAGAAGGTTGGCTCCGACAAAAACCGCTGCCACAGACAACACTGCAACAAGGACGGAAAGCAGTCGGACAAGCTTGCGGTTAGGGGAATGCGCGGAATCGGTGCTGCTCATATTGCGGTATCTCCTTCGGAATTACTCGGCGACCTCGCACCAGTCGATCGCCATGGCGGCATAGATCTTTGCGGCGGCAATCAGGTCGTCGATATAGATAAATTCGTTGTCTCCGTGCACATTGTTATTCAATGCACCCGGACCGAGCACAACGGCGGGAACGCCCTGCCGGCCGAGATAGTAGGCATCACAGACGGCGCGGAAGCCGGAAATGACGGAGTGGCGCTCTGTTGCCGCGTCCACGGCGCCGCAGAGGGTCTGCACGCCCGGGTGCTCCTCCGGAACGGAAAAGCCGGGCCAATCCTGAATGACCGGCGCTTCGATGATGGGCGGATGCTCCCGCAGCCAATCATCGGTAGAGGCGATCGCGGCGACACCGCGGCGAATTTCGTCAAGCAGCTCATCGCGGCTGACCAACCGATCCGGATACCAAATGCTGTAGGTATACTTCATCTGAGAGGGGACCGTACCGAGGTACTCGCCCCCGTGGATAAACGCGGGATTCATCGTGAACACGCCGACGCCCTGCTGATCGTGACCTCCCTTGCCGCCGTAGCCGAGCACCTTGTCGCGATAGCGGTGATTCCATTCGACCTCAAGCCGATTGAAATACTCAACAAAGGGCAACGACTTACGGAACGCATCGACGGCGATGTCGTTGCCGCTGAGCAGTCCGCCGGGCTGCGGGAATCGCATCTGATTTACCGCGCTGACGTGGACGCCCTTTCCCTGAACGATCAGGTTGAAGAACACCAGGGCGGAGGAGGCGATTTGAACCTCCAAATTGCTCGGCTCGCAGACGATAGCGAAGTCTGTATGATACAGCTCCTTTACCGCGCGTTCTGCGCCGATGGTTTCGGCAGACTGGGATTCCTCGCCGACACTGGAATGCAGCACAACGTCGCCCTTCAGGGCAATGCCGCAGTCAGCCAAAGCCTTCAGCGCATAAAATGCCGCCGCCAGACCGCCTTTCATATCGCTGGTGCCGCGGCCGTAGAGCTTCCCGTCCTTTACCTCGGGGGAAAACGGCGGAAATTCCCACCGTTCGGGGTAGCTGATCGGCACAACGTCGCTGTGCCCGTTGAATGCCAGCGATCTTCCGCCGCCGCGTCCTTTTCTGGTTGCGACCACGTTGGGACGTTTTCCCTCCGCGTCGTAAGCCTTCATGACGACCGAGTCAAACCGTGCGTGACGCATTTGCTCTGCGAAGAACTCCTGCATGGGAAGCTCGTTGCCCTCGCTTTCCCCGTCGTTTACGGTCGGGTAAGCGACCATTTGCTTCAGCAGCGCTACAATATCGTCGCGATGCTGATCGATATAGGAAAATACGACTTGCTTTGCATCCATATCTGCGGCTCCTCCTGTATAAATAATATCACCGTTTGCCGAGAGACGGCAGCCGATCACTCTTTCCAGGAAATGATCTTCTTCTGTGCGAAGGTGACGAGCGCATAGAGCAGCACGCCGATAATCATCACAAAGAAGATGCAGGCAAAGGAATCGGTGACCTTCATGTACTGCGAATACTTAATGATCTGCGAGCCGAGACCGGTATTGCCGGCGTTATATTCCACGCTGATGCAGGCGGTCGTAGCCATGATCGCAGCGAGCTGAATCCCCGTGAAAATATCGGTTGCGGCGGAGGGCAGGGACATCTTGAAGTAGGTCTTTATCGGCGAAGCGCCCATCGACTGCATCAGCTCTTTCCGCATCGTGGGAACATTGAGGAAGCCCGTGCAGGCATTCATGTTGATGATTGCAAAGGACTGAATGACAACGACCGTGATACGCAGGGTCAGACCGTAGCCGAGCATCAGCATGAGCAGCGGGATCAGACAGATCATCGGCGTGGTGACGAGGAACGTGACGTAGGGGTTCAAGGCAGCGCTGATGATGGGGGAGCGGGTGATGAGCGTCGCCAGCAGCAGACCGACCGGGATGGTAATGAGGAAGCCGATCAGCACGACCTCCAGCGTCACCAAAATGTGCGGCAGGTATTCATTGAAGTTGACGACCATTGCCGTAAAAATTGCAGAGGGTGTCGGGAGAAACCACGCCGGAGTTTCATTGACGCGGCAGAGCAGCTCCCAGATACCAAAGACAAGCAGGAACATGACAAGCGGCGCAGCGACGCTTGTAATTCTCTTCTTTACCATATCTGTCTCCCTCCTTATTTGATCTTGCTCAGATCGATCTCACCGATCGCGTTTTCAAGATACTGACGATAATTGATAAACTTTGTTTCCGTAATCATAGACAGCTTCCGCGGGCGGGGCAGGTCTAGGTCGACGACCTCGACCAAGCGGCCGGGCTGCGTGCCCATGACATAAACCTTATCGGACAGGAGGACTGCCTCCTCGATATTGTGCGTGATAAAGATGATGGTCTTTTTCGTTTTTGACCAAATGTCCAGCAGCTCCATGTTCATCTGCTCGCGCGTCAACTCATCGAGTGCGCCGTAAGGCTCGTCCATCAGCAGAATTTCGGGATCATGCACCATCGCACGGATAACGCCCGCACGCTGCAGCATACCGCCCGAGATCTCATGCGGATGGGCATCGGCATAATCGGACAGGCCGACCATCTCCAAAAGGTCATCGACACGCTGCTGCCACTGCTTTCCCTTCAGCCCGAAGACATCCAGCGGAAGCGCGACATTTTGACGGACGGTAAACCACGGGAGCATATTCGGCTGCTGGAAGATAAAGCCCATCTTCCGCAGGATCTCCGACGGCATCTTTTTATTTGCATAATTGACCTTCTTGCCGTCGATGAAGATGTCGCCCTCCGTGGTCGGAATAATGCCGTCGAGCATACGGATCAGCGTTGATTTTCCGCAGCCGGAGGGGCCGAGAATCGCGACGAACTCACCGTCCCGAATTTCCATGGAGTAATCCTTAACCGCGATAATATCCTGGCTTCGGGTATGGAAAACCTTTGTAACGTGGTCAAATTTGATTTTCGCTTCCTGCATATTCGCCACCTCCTCTTATTTCTTCCACAGAACGACACGCTTCTCGATCGCGGCGACAATGGTGTAAAATCCGATGCCCATCAGCGCAATGATGATGATACAGCCGTAGCTTTGTTCAAAATTCGAATATTTAAGGAACTTGATGATGCGGTCGCCAAGACCGATGTTTCGACTGACGAAGTCTGCGGAGACGGCGCCGATCGTGGAGAAAATGCAGCCGAGCTTCAGACCGGTGAAGACCTGCGGCATGGCGTTCATAAATACCACATAGAGGAAGGTTTGCAGCTTCGTCGCGCCGACGCTGCGGGCAAGCTCCAGCTTTTCCTTCTCAACCGTCGTAAAGCCGTTAAGGGTATTCAGACAAATGATCGGGACCGCCTGGATGATGACGATGATGACGCGGAGGTTCGGTGCGGTGCCCATCCAGAGCGTCATCAGCGGGATCAGGGTAATCATCGGCGTGATCGTCAGGCAGATGATTAACGGACGAACCGCCTTGACGACCAGCTCAAACTGCGAAAATACGGCAGCCAGCAGGATGCCGACCGGAACCGCAACGATATAGCCAATCAGGATCATCTTGATGGAGAACAGCATATCGGGCAAGATGACATGGAAGGATTTCATCGTCGCCTTGAGCATATTCGACGGCAGGGGAAGGACGTAAGAAGGAACGTCAAAGACCCGCAGGCAGATCTCAAGTGCGGCAATGATGATAACCAAAACGATCAACGGAGCAAAAATTGTTCTTGGGTCGCGCTTTTCCTTGCGCTTACGGGCAACGATTGCTTTGTTTTCAACCATGGTGCTTGCCTCCTTTACATCGTAGCGCGGATAATATCGTTGATTTGCGCGCGAAGCTCATTATAGCGGGCGTTTTGACCGATATTGTGATTTCGCGCCTCCAACGGAATATCGACCTTGATTTCGTGAGTGATGGTGGCGGGCTTATTGGAAAGGATAAAGATGCGGTTTGCCAGCAGCAGCGCCTCGTCAACGTTATTGGTAACCATGACGACGGTTTTCTGCGTTTTTTTCCAAATGTTGAGGATCTCGTAGGACAGCATCTTGCGGGTAATGGCATCCAGTGCGCCGAGCGGCTGGTCCAGCACCAGAATTTCCGGATCGTGCACCAGTGCGCGGGCAATGCCGACGCGCTGCTTCATGCCGCCGGAAAGCTCGTGCGGATAGACGCGCTTATAGTCGAGCAGACCGACGACGTCCAGCATCTGATCCACCCGTTCTTCCCACTGTTTCCCCTTGAGCTTCATGATCCGCAGCATAAACTTGAGGTTGCCGGCAGCGGTACGCCACGGCAGCAGATTGTGGTTTTGAAAAACGAAGCCGAATTTTCTCAGCTCGGATCTCGGAACACACTTGCCGATGTCCGTGCCGTTCAGCTCCATGGAGCCGTCGGATGCCTCCTCGATGCCTGCCAGAATTTTCAGGAAGGTGGACTTGCCGCAGCCGGAGTTGCCGAGGATGACGATGAATTCTTTTTCCTCGATGTCCATGCTGATGTCCTTCAGCACCTCAACGTAATTGCGCTCACCCTTCTCGCCGAAGGCTTTGGCAATATGCTTTACGCTAAAAACTTTCTTTCCCATTTTTTACCTCCTAAATCGGGGCGTCACAGCTCGATGCCCGGTTCGATCAAGTTGTCCATCGACAGCTCGATCGGCGTGCCGACGATCTTTGCCATGTAAGCGACCTGCGCAGCGTGCTCGACAAAATCCGCAAGGATGAAGGCTTCCTCCAGATCCTTGCCGAGGACGACGGAGCCGTGGTTGCGCAGCAGCGCGGCACGCTTGTCCTTGCCGAGTGCCTCGGCTATGTACTCGCCCAGCGCCGCGGAACCGACCAGTCCGTACTTTGCGCAGGGGACGCTGCCGCCGAGGAAAATACCGGATTCCGCCAGCAGGAACGGGATGTCCTCTCCCGTCACGGCGAAGGCTGAGGAATACAGCGGATGACCGTGAACGATCGCATGGATCTCGGGCCGGGCGCGATAGATTGCCAAATGCATCGGCAATTCAACGGTCGGAAGGAACCCGTTATCCTCGGCCAAATTCCCGTCGATGTCACAGACGCAAATGTGCTCGGCTTTGATGACCGTCCAGTCCGGACGGATGTCAAAGCTCTTGTTCGGTCTGGGACAGACGTAGATCAAGCCTGTTTCCGTGTCGCGCATACTCCAGTCGCCGGAATCCATTCCGGGCGTAAGATGCTTTTCGACAAAACGCTTGGCGTAGGAGGCGGTCAACTGCTTAAACTCCCAACGAACGGTTTTACTCATAATGGTTGCATCCTTCCTTTGTTATTTCTATATTCCGCGCATCCGCATTATTTCCTGCCGAGGATACAATCCATTGCAGCGGAGGAGTTATAGACGATCTGATTGGTGTAGAACTTGTAGTTCGGGCAGCACTCGGCGCTTGCCCAGCCGTCGTAGCCGATGTCGTCAAAGGCTTTGATGACCGCAGGCCAATCCACGTCGCCCGCCAGCAGGTCTACAAAGCCCGACAGACGCTGCACGTCGCGGCGGAAATCCTTGAAGTGCACCTTCTTGATGCGCTTGTTCAGAATCTTGATCCAGTGCTGCGGGTAACCGAACATCAGCATATTGCCGACATCCAAAAATGCGGCGACATAGTCCGAGCCGATCTCATCCAGGAAATTTCGGAATTCGAGCGGACTGAGAAGGAATTTGTTCCAAATGTTTTCAATGCCGATAATGACGTTTTTCCGCTCGGCATACGGCGCCAATTCGCGGAAAGCCGCCTGAGAGCGCTCGTAGGCAACGTCGTAGTCGATCACTTCGCTGCCGGCAAAGAAGGAAACGTTTGCCGTATCCGGCACGACATCCTCCGGTCGGAAGTCCACTCCCACGGTTCCGGGCGGGACCAAAATACAGTCGATTCCCAAAATTGCGGCGGCGTCGATCTGACGGCGGCAGACCTCCTTTGCCTTTTCACGGATCGCCGCATTGTTTGCCGTAAACGACCATTCCCAATACAGGCCGGTTGCCAGCGAGCAAAGCGTGATCCCGATGTCATCCGCAAGCCGGCGAATGGCGAGCAGCTCTTCCTCTGTGCTTTCCAGGCTGCAGGGTCCGGTCTTGGAAAATGCAAGCTCGATTCCCTCAAAGCCGGCGTCCTTTGCAATGCGCATACATTCTTCGATCGTGCTGTCGGGATGGAAGGACCAAATATTGATGCTTTTTTTAATCTTGCTCACGGGAAAAACCTCCTTGATTTCGTTGGGGCGGTTGTTTACAATTTCGTGCTCGGTGCCAACAGCACTTTCAATCCGTGCTCGCGCAGGGCGGCGATCGTGTCCGACGGGGTCGCCTCGTTGGTGATGATCGTATCTACCGCGGAGAAGGGGCAGACATTCACAAGCGCGCTTTTTTCAAACTTACTGATGTCGCACATCATAATGCGGCGGTTGGCATTGCTCAGCACCAGCCGCTTGATGCTGACCTCGTCCACGCCGTAATCCATGAAGCCCTTCTCAAGGCTGACGGCATCGGCGGTCATAAAGGCAATATCCACGGTAAGGAGCTTCAGCGTCTCCTCGGCAAACAGGCCGTAGAGCGTGCTGCTGGAGCTTTTGAGCTGACCGCCGGCGACGATCAGGGCATTTTCGGTAAGAGAGATCTCTTTTGCAATGTCAATGTCGTTCGTTACGACTGTCAACTGCCGGAACTGCGAAAGACGGGAGGCAAGCGCGCGTCCGGTCGTGCCGGCGTTGATGTAAATCGTAGAGCCCTCCGAGATCTGCTTCGCGGCAGCGGCAGCAACCTGTTCCTTCTCCTCCTTCTGCATATGCATACGCAGATAGATCGGGACCTCAGCGTTCAGCGGGCGGTCATATTTCATCGCGCCGCCGTGCGTCCGCAGCAGCACCTTGTCCGCTTCGAGCTGGACGAGATCTCTGCGGATCGTCGCCTTCGAAACATTCAGCGCGTCGGACAGCTCCTCCACGGAAGCGATACCGTTTTGGTTCACAAATTGTACGATTTTTTCATAACGTTCAGGCTTCAGCATATCAGTTCTTGTCGGTGCAGGGACGTTTAATACCCGTGCATGATCTCCTTCGTATTTTGGTACAGCGCGGCATAGCGTTCGCGTCCGCCGGCATAGGCTTTGTAGTTTTCGGGGTCCGGCTCGATCGTGCGGGCGATGCGGATGTTCTGCGCCAAATCGGCACAGTCCCGATAGCGACCGGTTGCAAGCGCGGCGATAAGGGCGTCGCCGTAGGAGGCACCGTTTTCCACCTCCGCAACATACTGCCGCTTCCCGCTGATGTCCGATACCGCCTGCAGCCAAATCGGATTCTTTGTGCCGCCGCCGACCGCCATGACCTTCTTCGTTCCCATCTTTTTGGCGTCGAATATTTCAAAATGCTGGTTGATCCCGTAGCCGATACCCTCCAGCATCGCCTTATAGATATGTCCGCGGGTATGCTGCAGATTCAGACCGAAGATCAGACCCTTTGCCTCCGGGTCATTGATCGGCGTACGCTCGCCGGAGAAGTACGGCAGGACCACAAGACCGTCGCTGCCTGCGGGGATGTCCTGCGCCAGCTTCATCATTTCGGCGTAAACATTCGAGCCGTCCGCTGTGCAGCGCGCGTCAATATCGGCAGCCATATTCTCGCGGAACCAACGCGTCAGCGTTCCCGCACAGCTCATGCCGGCTGCGACGGAGTATGTGCCGCGGAACAAATACGGACCTGCCCACAGGCGCTTGTCCGTGGTCAGCTTTTCCACGACGTGGATAATGAAAATGGACGAGCCGTACATACACATCATGTCGCCGGGGTTGAGGACGCCGACGCTGAGCGCTTCGGCACTTGCATCTGCGGTGCCGGTCGTGACCGGCGTACCGACCGCAAGTCCGGTAGCCTCCGCTGCCGCCGGTGTGACCGTGCCGACGATCTCGTCGGACCAGCGGCACTCGGCAAGCTGATCGCGGCGGCAGAAGAGGGACAGGTCCTCCTCCCACCCGAGCTTTTCCATGCTGTAGATGGGGACCCATGTGGCGGCGGTGTAGTGGTCGATCACGAATTTACCGGTGAGCTTTGCCACCATATAAGAGGTGCTGGTCAGAAATTTGTCGGTTTTCGCGTAGATCTCCGGCTCGTGGTTCTTGATCCAAAGGATCTTTGCGGCAGCCGACTGGGTCGTCAGCGGTGTGCCGCAGCGGTCAAAGATCGCGTCCGCCCCGAGCTTCTGCTCCAAATAGGCGATTTCTTCTACGGCGCGGCAGTCGATCCCGTACAGGATCCCCTTGCGCAGCGGCTTGAGGTCCCGATCGACCGGAAGACAGCAGGGACCGATGGCACTGCAGCCGATTCCCGCAATGTCCTTTGGGTCAACGCCGGACGAGGCGATTAACGCCTTGCTGATGGTGCACAAATCACCCCACCAAACCTGCTCGGCGTCGTGCTCGGCATAGCCGGGATGGGGAATTTCCATTTTGTGCGGGCAGGTATGCGCGGCAATGATTCTCGCGTTTTCGTCAACGATGGTGCCCTTGCTTTCAAACGTTCCGACGTCGATGCCCATGTAATACTTTGCCATACGTCACTCCCTCTTTTCTTTCCGGCGCAGTCAAGCGGCTCAATATCGGCTGAGCTGAAACGCTTCGTCGATCCCGCGCATCATGCCGGCACAGAGCGCTGCCAGCGCATCGATGTCATTCACGTCGCAGACCTCGACGGGGGTATGGGTATATCTGGCGGGGAAGCCCATTTCCAGACAGGCAACGCCCTCGCCCTCCAATTGAATATATGCCGAATCTGTCAGGATCCCGAGCGCCGCAAAACGCTGCAGGGTCAGACCCAGTGTCGCGGCGGTCTGCTTCGCGTGGCGGAAGAGCGGCTCATGTGCCAGCGTGCCGTTCAGCGTGCCGCGGCCGTGGAAGCTGTACAAGCCGACCGTCGGACCCTTTCCCATGCAGTCCTCAAACTTGCTCGTCAGATCCTTTGTCGAGCCGTCGAGCATTACGTCCAAGGAAATCGCAAGCTCGGGCTGCACGGTGCGTGCCGCCATCATTGCGCCGCGCAGATTGAATTCCTCCCAAACCGTACCGACCAGGTAGGTATCGCAGGAGGGGGGCGTCTGCGAGAGCAGACGGGCAATCTCAACCAAACAGGTGCACGCGCCGCGGTTATCTACGGCGGTGCCCGTAATGCGGCTTCCCTGCAGCTCTTGGAATGCGGGCTTGTAAACGACCGGACAGCCGACATAGATGCCCATATCGTGCACCTGCGCGGCAGAGGTCGCGCCGACATCGATAAACAGCGAGGTGACAAGGTCCACCTTGTACTTTTCCTCGGCGGGCGTTGCGTGATGTGCCTTGGGACCGAATACGCCGGGGTGCCACTTGCCGTCCTCGCTGCGGATGACGACCTCCAGACCGGGCAGCACCTTCTCGGGAATGCCGCCCAAACGATCGACCTGAATAAAGCCGTCGTCCTCAACCTTGCGAACGATAAAGCCGAGCTGATCCATATGACCGAAGATCATGGCACGCGGCGCGTTGGGATTTGTTCCGTTGATCTTTGCAATGACATTGCCGATGCGGTCGATAGAGACGGACGCGCAGTACCGCTCCAGATACGGCTTGAGCTTATACGCCATCTCCTTTTCGTATCCGCTGGGGGCGGAGGTCAGCATAAATTCCTTCAGTATTTCCTTTGTGAATGCAGACATATCGTCAATCCTCCTGTTTCTGTAAAATCGCAAGAATCGTTTCCTTCATTTCTCTGTGCGAAAAGACATCGTAGTCCGCGCCGACCGCGTCGCGCGCACCGAAGTCATTCTGCATGGCGACTGTGATGCAGCCGTTGGCTTTACCGCTGCGCACGTCCTCCTCGCGGTCGCCGACCATGATCGCCCGCTCTGCGCCGAGAATTCTCTTCAGCTCGGGGATCGCGGCGGTTTTGTCATAACCGGGCTTGGCGTGCCAAATATAAGAGAACAGGGGAAGCACCCCGAATTTCTCCAAAAGGGCGGTGAGGTAGCCGCGCTCGGCATTGGAGCAGATGGCAAGCGGAGCGACGGCGGAAAGCGCCTGCAGCATATCAACGCAGTCCGGCTCAATGCGGGCGTGCTCCTCGATCGCCTTCGGCGCGTAGCGGAAAATGCCGTCGAAGAACTGCTTGCAGAGCGCCTCGTCCTCCGTGCCCAAAATACGGCGGCACGCATCCGGAATTTTATCGCCGACCGTTGTGTTGGCAAGCTCGCGGCTGATCGGGGGGCGCCCCATCTCTGCGAGCGCCATGTTCATTGCATAGTAGTTGATGTCGGTCGTGCCGTAGAATAATGTGCCGTCAAAGTCAAACAAAACCGCAGTTTTTTTCATTGCCGTCCCTCCGTCAGGAATAGGTAATCAAATCCGTCACGATCGTGATCTCGGCTTCCTCGCGCCAAAGCGCCTGTACAGCCTTCCAGTTTTCGTCGCATTTCTTTTTTTGCAGTTGCTCGGAAAGCCGGTCGCATACGCTCTCGAGCGGTACGATCCCCGGCGCAAGCGTGCTCCCCCAATACAATAACATATATCCGTTATTGGTTGCAACGAGTTTTTTCGCAAGGCCGCCCTCGGCATCAATATTCATTGCCGCGGCATAGTACTCCTCCGAAAAGCGGGTGCTTTCGGCACCGATATAATTGATATGCGGGGCGGCACCGTCGTTCTTTTCGGCATACAGTGCATCAAAGTCGGCGCCGTCGGCAATTTCGTTGCGGACCTTTTCCAACTGTGCTTGCGTGCGCGACTGCTCGGCAGCCAGCGTGTCCTCGTAAGCCGTGCTTTCGTCCGTGTCGATCTGTTTCAGCTGATTGAGCAGCGCGATCACGTCATTTTCGTAGCGCAGCTCCCATTCGTGGATGACGCGATGCGCCGAAGGAATATATACGACCACCGCGTCGCCGAGCATGGCGGACTCAAAGGCGGTGATGTCATTTGCAAATTCGGTTTGCTGCTGCTGCAGCAGTGTTTGGTAGGTCTCCCGAATCTCGGAATCGGAGACGGGGGGCACCTGCGCGTCGATTTGTGCGCGGAGGTTTGCGATCAGCGCCGAGGTTCTTGCGCTTTGCGTTACCATTTCCTCCGTCAGTCCGCTGCTTTGCAGTGCCAGCAGCACCATCGCGTCCAAATCTTCGCCGGTAAAGGTGGGGTAGTTGGCGGAGACGGTCTTTCTGAATTGCTCTTGCGTATCCGTCCACGCGGCTGCTACGGCGGCTTCCTGCTCATCCGTAAGCGTAATGCCCAACTCCTCCGCTTTTTGCTCCAGGATCAATTGGGCAATAAAGGTATCCAAAACGCTGTTTGCCTGTTCTGTCAGCTTTTGATTCAGCTCGTCGGCAGACATTGTGCCCGACATGGCGCTGTACATTGCCTCGATGCTGACCATCTTTTCCGCAAAAGCGCTGTAGTAAACAGGCTCACCGTTGACGGTTGCAACGATCGGATCGTCCTCGGTGACTGCTTGCTCGGTTTCGGAAACGGAATTTCCGCTGCAAGCAGTGAAAAGGCAGGCGATAATCAATAAAGCGATAAAAGAAAATAAGCGGTGTTTCATAATGTAGATACCTCTTAAGAAACGCAGGGGCTTGCGCCCCCGCGTTTATAAGTTACAGTGCCGAAGTATTTTCGGGAATTCAGTTATTCCGCCTCGTACTTCGCGGCGACGCTCTGCCAGTCGTAGGCATCGGCATCCGCCTCGACCTCGGAGCGGTCCCAGGTGGTATCGACAAACTCGTTGGTGTAGATGTCGGTCAGCGGGATCTCCTTGGAGATGACGCCGGAGGAGAGCATGGTATCAACGTTGAGCTGCCAGCCTTCGTCGGTGCACAGACCGATGTTCTGGAGGCGCTCCTTCTCGGTTTCGGAGCCGGGCTTGCCGAACATCTGATAGTTACGGCCTTCCTGAACATAAACGGCTGCCTTCCATGTGACCTCGATGTTCGGCCACTGAGAGCAGGAAACGGCTGCGGCTGCTTCGGGGTTGTACTTGGTGAAGTAGATGCCCTTGCAGAGCGCACGGCAGAAGCCGCGGATGACGTCCGGCTCGTTTTTAATCATGTCGAGGCTGGTGATGATAGAGTTGGAGTTCGTCTGCAGGATCTCGTGACCGTCAATGTAGTTGAAGTTGTAGTTCTGACCGATCAGCTGGTAAGCTTCGCCGGGCCAGGAGAACAGGATGTCGAGGTTGCCTTCGGCGACCTGAACAAAGCGGTTGTCGCCCGCGACGACGAATTCGACGTCTTCCTTGCAGTCAATACCGGCTGCGACGAGGGTCGGGGTAACAAGGGATTCCCAAGAGGGATCGCCCAGAGCGATGGTCAGCTTGCGGCCATACTTTTCGGGGGCGTCGACGATGTCCTCAAAGCTCTGGAAGGGGGCATCCTTCAGTACGCAAAGACCCCAAATGTTGATTGCGTCGTAAGCGCAGACGACCTTGATGGGGAGACCTTCTTCGATGGACTGCAGGATCAGGGACGGGCCGGGAACGGCGAAGTCAGCCTGACCGGTAGCGACCATCTTGCAGTCGGTGGTGCCGATGGTTTCGACCATTTCAATGTTGAGTCCTTCCTCGGCGGCATAGCCCAGATTCTGAGCGACCCAGAAGGGGGTGTCTTCCAGAACCTCAGCGGTACGGGTGAGGCAGAACTTCACCGTGCGGAGATCCTTTTCGTTGTCCGTGCCCTGCGTGGGCGTATTTCCGTTGTTGTCGGATGCAGGGGGTGTGTCGGTCTTGGTGCAGGCAGCCATGCTCAGCATCAGCAGCAGAACAAGAACCAGCGCGATGATCTTTTTCATTGTAGTTCCTCCATCTTGTTGATTTTTTTGCGCGTTTCAATCAAAATCGCGCATTGAAGCAAGAAAAACATCCTGTCGAGGACGCCCTGCCTAGTAATAATTATACATCCCCGACGGGCTTTGTCAAGAATTTCTGCGCGTGTTTTCGCAAATAAGCTCGTATTTCTCGATATTGCACAATTTTAATGCTTGAAATTTGACACGGTAGACAAAATGCACATAAATATCTATATGAAATTGTGCATTATGACGATACTGTGAATAAAGCGAAAAAAATCGCTCAAAAACACGTAATTATGGTTGACACAGCCCTCCAATCTATGGTAGATTAAAGACAATGTGAGGGCGCAACCTGCTCTCGCGACCGTCGGGGCTCCCCGCTTGCTGTGCCGGAGCGTCCCGACCCTGCCGGCGTTTTTGGAGGGGGCGGTCATAATACCTATTATGAGGAGGAACATCGAAAATGCAATGGATCAAGGATACATTTAATACAAGGAAGCCCATTATTGCTATGTGCCACGTTCGCGCATTGCCCGGCGACCCCTATTTCAGCGGTGATATGGAGCAGGTCGTGGATCAGGCGCGTGCAGAGTTCCTTGCGCTGCAGGAGGGCGGCGTAGATGCGGTTATGTTCTCCAACGAATTCAGCCTCCCCTATCTGACGAAGATGGAGCCTGTCACAACTGCCTGCATGGCACGTATCATCGGCGAGCTGAAGAGCGAGATTAAAATTCCCTTCGGTGTGAATATGCTGTGGGATCCGTATGCTTCCCTGGATCTGGCTGCCGCGACCGGAGCAAAATTCATTCGTGAGATCATGTCCGGCGTGTACGCCTCCGACTTCGGCCTGTGGAACACCAATCCCGGCGAGGTCGTCCGCCATCAGATGCGCCTCGGGCTGAAGGATGTAAAGCTGCTGTGGAATATTGTTCCCGAGGCTGCCAAGTACCTCGCCGACCGCGATATTGAACAGATCGCAAAAACGACCGTGTTCAATAACCGTCCCGACGTGCTCTGCGTCTCCGGCATCACCGCCGGCGCCGCTACCGATACCGATATTCTGTCGCGCGTGAAGCGCGTTGTTCCCGAGACGGCGGTTTTTGCCAACACGGGCTGCAAGGTCAATACAATTGAAAAGATCCTGTCGATCGCGGACGGCGCGGTCGTCGGTACGACCTTCAAAAAAGACGGCCTGTTTGATAACCATGTCGAGCTTGACCGCGTCAAGGAGTTCATGGACAAGGTTCACAGCATCCGAGCTTGATTGTTTCTCCTCCCCTTTCCGTTGAATACCCGCTTCCGATTTTCGGAATCGGGTATTCTTTGAAAGAAGTCCAATATTCGCGAGCGCAAAAGGAGTCTTCAAAATGAAAAAATATAACATCGCACTGATCGGCTGCGGTATGATCTCCAAAAGCCATTTTGACGCAATCGCTGCATTGGAAAATGCCGAGCTGAAGGCGATTGCCGAGGTGCTTCCGCAAAGAGCGGAGACTGTCGGCAGAGAGCATCGCTGCGCATGGTATACCGATGCCCGCACCATGCTGGAAAACGAGCCGGATATTGATGTCTGCCTGATTTGCCTTCCCACTTATCTGCACGCAGAGCACATCGCGCTGTGCGCCTCTTACGGCAAGGCAGTGCTGTGCGAAAAGCCGTTTACGCTGACCGTGGAGGATGCGGAGCTTGCCGCGCGCACGATCAAGGAAACCGGTATTCCGTACATGACCGCGCAGGTCGTTCGTTTTTGGACCGGCTACACCAAAATTAAAGAAATGCTGGACAACGGCGAATTCGGCGAGCTTTATCTGTCGTACTTTTCCCGCTGCTCCGAGCGGCAGTACTGGGGGAATGACTGGCTGTTCGACCCGAAGCGCGGCGGCGGTGCCATGTTTGACATGATGGTGCATGACGTCGATTACATGAACTATCTGTTCGGTCCCGCCAAGCAGGTCTATACCTTGGCTGCCAAGGATGAGACCGGCTGCTATGACAACGTTTTTGCGAGCATTACTTTTGAAAACGGTCACAAGGCCATAGCGGAGACTGCCTTCAATATGCACACCGGCTACCCCTTCACCATGTATGCAAAGATCATGGGCTCAAGGGCTGCGGCAGAGCTGACTTACCGCGCGGGCTACGACATCAATCAACGCGACGGTGCGCTTGCCGAGCTGAAAATTTTCCGAGAGGGACAGCCTGCCGAGACCATTTCGCTGGAGCAGTACGACGCGTATCGCGCGGAGATCGCCTACTTCCTCGAGTGCCTTGATCGGGGCACAAAGCCTGCCGTTGTCACCATTGAGGACAGTATTGAGGTCATTCGTACGGTAAACGCCATTCGCCGCTCCGCCGATACCGGCAGCATTGTCGAGCTTCGGTGATGAAACCCGTCTTTCTGACCGATATTGACGGCACATTGGTGCGTCGGGACGTTCCGCTGCCCGACACGGTCGTGGCTGCGGCACACGATTATACGGCGCGGGGAGGGCTGCTTGCGGTCTGCACCGGTCGCTCTGTCGTTGCCGCACGGGAGATCGCACAGCGGCTCGGCGTGAATCTTCCCTGTATTCTCTACGGCGGCGCATCGCTCTATGATTTTCAAGCCGAGCGGCACATTTACCTCCATCCGTTCCGTTGGGATATTCTCGGCGGCGTCGCCCGCGTTTTGGAGCGCCATCCGCAAATCAGCATGCAGGTTTTCACCGCGGAAAACATCTATGTGCTGCGGCGCAATGCAAGACTGAACGCACGCGGCGTAAAGGAAGAAAACCTCGGAGCACTGCGGCATCTCTCGGAGGTATGCGGTGATGTTATCAAGCTGGTAATGTGCTGCGACGACCCGCAGGAGCTTTCGGATTGCCGGGCATATTTCCCGCCGAGGTATTGCGATTTTGCGTTTGCGAGTCGGAATTTTGCGGACGTGGTCGCCGCCGGCAGCAGTAAGGTCGATGCGATGCGTGCGCTCTCTGCCGCGATCGGTATCCCCTTGGAACGCTTCTGCGCTGCCGGCGATGCCCCGAGCGATTTGCCGATGCTGCGTCTTGCCGGGATCTCGTTTGCTCCGGGGAATGCGGCCGAGGAGGTCCGGAGCGCCGTCGATCATATCGTGCCCGACGTAAGCTGCGGCGGCATGGCGGAGGCGTTTGCCGTTGCTGCCGATAAAATTTGACGAATTATCCGAAAGGAGCAATCACCATGAAAAACATCCTCTGCTACGGCGATTCCAACACCTGGGGCTATGATTACACGACCTATGACCCGGCACTCGGCTCCGGACGGCGCATGGCTTTTGACGAACGCTGGCCCGGTCGTGTGCAGCTCGCGCTGGGGAGCGAGTACCGCATTATTGAAGATGCGCTCAACGCCCGCACCAATTTGCAGGACGACCCATATTTTCCGCACCGCCACGGGCTGCACAGCCTCGAGGTCGCCCTCGACGCACAGGCGCCGTTGGATCTGGTCATTATTCAGATGGGCGTAAACGAGCTGAAGCATATGTTCAACCTGACTGCCGGTATGATCGCATTCGGCGTGGAAAAGCTGGTCGCAGCGGCACAGCAATCGTATTACGGCTATCCTGTGCCGAAGGTTCTTTTGATCGCGCCGGCACCGGTGCGGAAGGACATTGCGGATATGATCTTCGGCTTCAGCTACGGTCCGCTGGCGTACGAAAAGAGCGTACAGTTGGGCGGCCTGTACCAGGAGATCGCGCAGCGGTACGGCTGCGGCTTCCTTGACTGCGCAGCCTTGGATTTTGAGATCAATTCGCTCGACGGGCTGCACTATTCCAAGCAAGACCATGCAAAGCTGGCGGATGCCGTCGTTCTGAAAATCAAGGAGATGCTGGGCTGATTGCATACGCAATGCAAAAGAATATTCGAGACCGATATCCGATCGAAATTTATTCGCCTTCATCGGATATTAGCCTCGGAGTTTTTGCTCAGCGGCACAAGCTGCCGCAGAAGCCTCCGTGCGCCGAACGGCGCACGGAGGCTTTGCCTTATTTTTTGTGAGCCGGTTGTCCGAAAAGCTGCCCGCCGGCAGCTTTTCCTCAGAAAATCGTTCCGTGCTTGCCGACTGTGCGGCAAAATCGGGCAACACCCTCGGCAAGGTTGCAGTCATGGAGAGAGCATGATGGGGTGATTTACATAATCTATATACTGAAAGCGCATTCCGTTTTCCTCCAGCACCTCCGCGCGGGCGTCCTCCGCCCAGTCGGGAAGGCGGTCAAGGCCGGGGAAAAAGCGGTCGGCAGGCAGAACCGCAAGCGTGCGGGTCAGGCAGACGCGCTCACAGTAGGGCAGCAGCGCCTCATAGACGCTCGCGCCGCCAATCACAGCGACATCCTCCGTGCTTTTCGGCAGGGCAACCAGCAGAGACGGCAGCTCGCGGAAGCACTCCGCGCCCTCGACCTGAAACGACGGATCGCGGGAAAGCACCAGATTGCGGCGGTTTTTCAGCGGCTTGGCGGACGGGAAGGTTTCAAGCGTCTTTCTCCTGAGAATGGCGGTCTTTCCCTGGGTTCTTTATGCCGAGGCTCACCATTAAGTTGCCCTGCGGATCAGCATCTACCAGCAGGACCCGTTTCCCGGAGCTTGCAAGTCCCACGCCGAGATTGACTGCGGTCGTCGTTTTGCCGACGCCGCCCTTCTGATTTGTGATGGCGATCACCTTACAGTTTTCCATGGGGTTTTCCTCCTTTCTCTTTATTTGAATCATTTCTGATCCACGAAAGCCTCAAAATACCTTTTGGGGCTTTCGTCGCTGCATTTCATTTTTCCTCGAACCCAAAATGCAGAAAAGGAAATCAACAGGCGTTCGGCTGCTGACCGAACTCATAGGAATCTCACCTC
>OIZL01000782.1_pt1 | contig 20941 bp, 26 predicted proteins | sample 1588541 | NCBI WGS metagenome assembly OIZL01 (sample SAMN03283285) | human gut metagenome | biome: human-associated habitat; material: feces | host: Homo sapiens | place: Peru | collected 2012 | reverse complement strand
TCCCCGATTTCTATATCAAAATTTCATTATATAATTATAGCACAACTACTCTATGATTTCTATAATATATTTCAAATCTTCTATTGCTTTATCTACATTCATCATACTATTGCCTATAGGTAAAATATTAAAACAACCAAATAATTTTTTCCCTTCAAAATGGTATTTCTTATTTTTAAAATATAATTTTTTGTTGAATAATTGTAAGTTTTTTTCGTACAACTTATCTAATAACTTATCTAAAATTATTTATTTATATACTCATCATAATAATCATAACCTTTTTTAGTTATTTTAAATACTTCTCCTTTATACCCAACATTAGTTATATAATCATTATCTTCAAGTTTTTTTAAGGCATCCTCCCAATATGACATTTCCCTTTCAGTTTGTGATGCTGAACCAACTGAAAATCTAGCAGAACCACATTGTATTGTACGTCCACTAAGAGTTTTTATATAAATTATTGTAGGATTATGTTCATCTTCTATAGTTTTTTTCAAAAGTTTAGAAGCATATTCATTAGGAATATATTCTTTTGAGTTAATAAAATTATAAAGATTTACTTGTTTTTCTATTTGATTGACTATATTGTCATCACCTTTAATATTAATTTCATTTTTCTTATTCATTGTACTTACTTCCCTCCTGAACCACTTTATTATTATTCCCTTTTATTTTAGAAACATTTTTGCTTTTAATATTTGTAAAAGTAATACCGCCCAAAAATCCTACTATTAAACTAATAAAAATTTCTAGCAGATCTTTCCAATTATGTTGTATGAAATCAATCATTTTTTACCTCCGTATCTAGAAGTTTATTTAAATCATTTAAATTATGATATATTTTATTCCATCCTTCATGTGATTCAATATATTGGTTACCTAAGCTTGTAACTAAATCCATTTCATTTTCTATTTCTATACCACCTAAAATATTAAACAATACTCTTTTAGGATTTATGTAATGCTCATTAACCATATCTCTAAATAAGGATACATAAATATCTTCATCAATATTATAATTTTTTGAAGTTGGAATAATATCATTGTAAGATATTTCTTTTAATATGCTAAATTCTATAATTTCTTTTTCGATAGGTTTCATATTATCACTTCCTATTTAATTATACCACATGGACTTCATTTTAAGGTTGATTTTGAACAAAAAACTTATCTAAAACTTATCTTAATGCCTTTTTTGAGGTGAAATTATCTAAAAATTGTAAGTAGTAAAAAGCTCGCAAGTCCTTTATTTATAAGGATTTGCGAGCTTATTTACCACAACACTGCTTATACTTGCGTCCACTGCCACAAGGACAAGGATCATTTCTACCAACAGTTTGATTCTTTTTAACAGGTTTTGATTTAACCTTTTCTTTACTATCATTAGTCCTAATATTTTTATTTTCAACTCTTTCTAAATTTTGTCTAACTTCTGCTTTAAGTAAATAAGTAGTTATTTCTTTATTAGTCTCTTTTAACATATTGTCAAAAAGTTCAAAACCTTCTAGTGCATAAGCCTGCAATGGATTAGTTTGAGCATATCCTCTTAACCCAATTCCTTCTTTTAAATGTTCCATATTATCAAGTTGATTCATCCAATTCTTATCTAATACTTTTAACGTAATAGCTTTTTCAAAATCATCTTGTATATCTAAAGGAACTTCACTTAGCTTAGAATTATAATCATTAACAACTATATCATAAATATAATCTTGCATTTCAGGAATACTCTTACTTTCTAATTCTTTCTCATCTAATTTTTTAGATTTAAGTAAATTAGCATTAAAGTACTCACATATATTAACTACGTCATTATGTGTAATTGTATCCTCAGGTGGAAAATGATTATTAATTTGATCAATAACAAATTCTTTAAATATAGTTAAAATTCTATCTTTTATATTATCTTTATCTAATATTTCATTTCTTCTTTCATAAACAATTTCTCTCTGTTTACTAATTACATTATCATAATCAAGTAATGCTTTTCTTCTATCATAGTTAAATCCTTCAACTCTCTTTTGACTAGATTCAATATTTTTACTCATCATTCTATGATTTATAGGTGTATTTTCATCAAAACCAAGACTACCCATTAAAGATTTTATTTTTTCACTACCAAACTTAATCATTAAGTCATCTTCCATAGAAACATAGAATCTTGTTCTACCTGGGTCTCCTTGTCTACCACTTCTACCTCTTAATTGATTATCAATACGTCTACTTTCATGTCTCTCAGTACCTATTACTAAAAGACCACCTAATTCCTTAACACCTTCACCCAATTTAATATCTGTACCACGTCCAGCCATATTAGTTGCAATAGTAACAGCATCTTTTTGACCAGCTTTTTCTATTATATGAGCTTCTCTTTCATGATTCTTTGCATTTAATAATTCATGTGGTATTCTTTTTTTATTTAATAAACCACTTAAATATTCACTACTTTCAATTGATGCAGTACCAACTAATATAGGTTGATGAGTCTTATGTATTTCTTCTATATAATTAGCAATAGCATTATATTTACCCCTTTTATTCATAAATACATAATCTTCTTCATCTATTCTAATAACAGGTTTATTTGTAGGAATTACAATAACATACATATTATAAATATTTCTAAATTCTTCCTCTTCAGTTTTAGCAGTACCTGTCATACCTGATAATTTATTATACATTCTGAATAAATTTTGAAAAGTAATCGTAGCCAAAACTTTAGTTTCTTCATTAATATGTACCCCTTCTTTTGCTTCTAAAGCTTGATGAAGTCCATCACTATATTGTCTTCCATGCATAAGTCTACCAGTAAATGCATCTACAATTATAATTTTATCACTATCAACTACATAATCCACATCTTTTTTAAATCCATAATTAGCAACTAAAGCTTTATCTAAATTATGCACTATGGCAGCATTCTTAATATCATATAAATTATCAACATTCAATAATCTTTCTGCTTTTACAATACCTTCTTCAGTTAATGTAACACTTCTAGTTTTTTCATCTAACACATAATCATCAGTAGTTAAACTCTTAGCAGTTCTATCCGCTAATTTATATAAATCAGCACTTTTACTTACACCACCACTTATAATTAATGGAGTTCTTGCTTCATCAATTAATATAGAGTCAACTTCATCTATAATTGCAAAATTTAAAGGTCTTTGTACTCTATTTTCCCTTCTAACAACCATGTTATCTCTTAAATAGTCAAATCCTAATTCATTATTAGTTGTATAAGTAATATCTTTACTATATGCTTCTCTCTTTTGTTCTGGAGTAGCATCTTTTAAATTAACTCCTACACTAACATCAAGGTAATTATAAATTTTACCCATCCATTCAGCATCACGAACACTTAAATATTCATTTACTGTAACAACATGAACACCTTTTCCAGATAAAGCATTTAAATATGCAGGCATAGTACTTGTTAAAGTTTTACCTTCTCCAGTTTTCATCTCAGCAATATTACCATAATGTATACATATACCACCAATAACTTGAACTTTGTATGGTTTTTCTCCTATGGTTCTATATGCAGCCTCTCTAACAACCGCAAAAGCAGGCACTAATATATCATCCAATGTTTCTCCATCTTTTAATCTAGTCTTAAATTCTTGAGTTTTAGCTTTCAATTCTAAATCTGTTAGTTTACTCATTTCTTCATCTAAAGCCATAACTTCATCAGCTAACTTATCAAATCTTTGTAATTCTTTATATTCTCTGTCAAATAATTTTGTAAATATATTCATCTATAACATCTCCTACTAAATATTTTACCATGTATTAAATTAAAATAAAAGAAAAAAGCGATTTCTCGCTTTAGTTAGTCTCTATAATTCCATAAGTTCCATCATATCTTTTATATAAAACATTAACATTTTCTGTTTTAATATCTTTATATATATAGAAATTATGTCCAGAAAGTTCCATTTCTAATATTGCATCTTCTTCATGCATTGGTTTTAAATAAACTTTCTTTCTTTTAACTATTTCTTCTTCAACATCTTCATCATCTATAAATTCTTCTTCATTATAAACAATTTGAACTCTATCTTTACTCATTAGTTTTGATTTAAATTTTCTCATTTGTGTTTCTAACTTATCAACAACTAAATCAATCGCAGCATATAAATCACTATGTGATACCTCAGCTCTTAAGTCATATTTACCACCATTAATAGTAACCTCAACTTTTTGTTCTCTACCTCTAATACTAAAAATCACTTTACAAACTATATTATTTGGATTATCAAAATACTTTTCCATTCTAGAAAGTTTATCAGTAGCATATTCCTTCATAGACGGAGTTACTTCCATTCTTTCACCACGTATTTGAAAATTCATCTTATCACCTCTATATAAAATATACCATAAAAAATAGAAAAAAACTACACTAAAGTAGTTAATTTCAATTCTTTGACGTTTAATGCTTGATCACCCTTAGCAGTTTTAACTAAGATAAATTCTACTATATCACCCTCTTTAAGAGTTTTATAACCTTCTTTTTCAATCGCAGAATAATGAACAAAAACATCTGTATTTATTTCTGACCCAAGTTCAATGAATCCATAACCTTTTTCATTGTTGAACCACTTTACTCTACCACGTCTTATCACTTTACCACCTACCCTTCATGATTAATGCTACTTAATCTATCATAAACAATGGCCATGTTTATAGCATTTTTGTACTACACTTGCTAAGTACATTTACATCATAACATATTAAAAACATTTTTGTTTAAAGAATGCTTAATTCGTTCGTTTTTCTACCTGAAATGCAAAAAAGATTTTTATTTTTATTTTTTACAACAAAATATGGACTAGAACTTACTAAGTATGATAAGTAAAAACATTTTTATTATAATATAAGCTATAATGTTCTCGGAAGTGGTAAAATGAAAGATCTTCTAATAAATTCCATAATGAGAAATATCACAAACTATTATGATTATAACGAAACTAAACTCAAAGAAATTAGATATGGACTTGCCAGTTTATATCTACATTTAACAAAAATAATCGTAATATTTAGTATATCCTATCTCTTAGGAAATTTAAAAACACTTCTTATATTAATGGGACTTTATAGCATATTAAGACTAAGTGCATTTGGAGTTCATGCTAAAAAAAGTCTACACTGTTGGATAGCATCATTAATAATATTTCTTTTACTACCTATAATATGTGAAAAATATATTATAAATAAAACTATAAAAATAGTTACTTCTATAATTAACACAATATTATTAATGATATATGCTCCAGCAGATACAGAGAAAAGACCACTAATAAATAAAAAAAGAAGAAAAATATATAAAATAGTTTCAACAATGACGGGAATCATATATACAATACTAATTATTACAACAAAAAATAATGTTTTAAACAATTGCATATACTTTGGATTATGCTTAGGAGTGATTGTAATACTTCCAATAACATACAAGTTATTTGGAGTTAATTATAATAATTATAAAAATTATGAGAAAGGAGGAATTTAAATGAAATTATTTGCTAGTATATTCGGAATTATAGGTGAATTTGTTGCTAAAACAACTGCCGGTGCATGTTGGTGGGGATTATTAGACGAAGAAACAACACCAGAAAGTCTTTTAAAATAACAAAATAAACTTTATAAAATTTCGTTTATAACAAAATAACACTTTTTAATAAAGTGTTATTTTTAGTTCAGAAAGAAATTTTGAAGTTCTAATACTTTGTTTAAAGAAAATATCATCAGAACTTTTAACTAATTTGTTTACGATATGCAATCCATAACCACGATTCTTACCTTTAGTACTAAATCCCTTTTTATTAATATCATTTAAATCAACATTATTATTAAAACTATTTTCTATAATGATGTTTAATGTGTTTTTTTGTTTAAACATTTCAATTAAAATAAATTTTTCTTTAGTATCAACTGCTGCTTCAATTGCATTATCTATTAAAATACCTACAATCTTACATACTTTATAATAAAGTTTAGATTCCAATTTATCAAATTCTTCATAAACCATATTACTTATTTCAGAAGTAAATTCAATTCCTTGATCAATAATATTAGACATTTTATAATAAACTATACCTTTTACCCCATTAGGCAAGCTATACAAACTTCTATAAGTCTTACTTTTATTTTCTTGATATTCTTTTATTATATCATCTAGTATTTCCTTATATTTATCTGAATTTTTATCGTCAAAACTTTTTAATACCAATAAATTATTTATCATTTCATGTCTATTAATACGATCTTTTTCCAACATTCCTTCATATTCACTCATAATATTTAATAAAGACTGTTGTTCTTGTTTAACAATCATATTTTTTACATATTCTTTTATGAAAAAATAGCACATAATAAGAAAAGATAACGAAATAATTATTGCAACTATAAAACTGTTAAAATTAAAATTTAATACGTGAAAATAAGTAATAATTAAAAAATTCATAAGTAATAGCAATATAATTACAATAAACCAAACGTTTAATTTTTCTTTTAATAAATTCATAAATTTGGCAATAAATAAAGATACTTTTTTTAATTTAAAGATTAATATTAAAAATAATGAATCTAATACTGTTAATAAAACTTTATAAAACCCTAATGGTTCTAAATATTTATAGTTCTTAAATGGTAAAATGAAAACTAAACAAGACGATAATAAATCGCAAAACAATAATAAAATATAAAAAATAATACTTGCATAAAATGCAGACATAAAATCATCATTTATTATTAATTTAAAAACAAAGAAGGTTATTAAGAATAAAAATATAATTTTATAATTTGACTTTAAAAAATTATTTACAATTAAAGTAAAAAAAGAACCACTTAATAGAACCATTACATTTCTAAGATCAATTTTTACATTAGTATCATTTACCTTTGCATAACATCTAACCAAAACATACAGATTAAAAAATGCACCTACAATACACAAAATATAACTAACGATTTGCAATTTTCATCAACTCTTTCTTACGTAGTCTAGATAACATATAAACTTCATCACCATTATCAAAAACTACTTTACTTTCTTTCCAATTAAACTCTTTAACTCTTGCTATATTAACAATACACGACTTATGAGTATAAACATAATTCTTAGTTAAATATTTATTAAATCTTTCTAAAGTATAAGTTAATGTAAATATCCCATAATCAGTTACCACATTAATTCTTCTTTCATTATTACATTTGTATATATATAAAATTCTATCATAATCAAAATTATAAGACCTACAACTATTTTTAACATAAAATTTCTCTGAATAATTAAGTTGACTAATACAAATAGAAAATAATTCTAAAAGATTTTTTTGAAATTCTTCATCTTTAATAACAAAATCCAAAATTTGCAATCTTTGTTTAAAAGAATCCATTGCCAAAGTTTCTCCTTCACCAGTAAAAATAACAATAGGACTATCCCAATTATATTCTCTTATTCTTCTAGCCACATCAATCCCAGTACCATTAGGTAAAAAGTAATCAAGTAAAAAGACAAACTTATCATAACTATCCTTACTCTCAGTAAAAATATTTTCTTCTATTTTATCATAACATAGGATATCAAACTGATAGTTAGTATCCAACATATAATTCATAACCAATCTTGTTATATCTTCCATTTGATATTTATTATCTTCTAATATTACAAATTTAATCATCTACAAACCCTCACTTTACGAAAAATCTAATATATATCATACCACTAATTTATAAGAAAGAACAGGGGTCTACAGGTTTAATTTAAATTTTTTCTCAAAAAAAATATAACTTTCGTTATATTCTTTATACTTATTAAGATTAAAGATCTTTTAAATTTAATGTATAAAAGTTTTCTGGATCCATTAATGTACCTTTATAATATACTTCAAAATGAAGTGATGTATTAAACTTTGAATTAATTTGTGAAGTACCACTAGTTGCTATAACCTGTCCTTGTTCTACTGTATCTCCTTCTTTAACATTTAGATTGTCTATTCCTTGATAAATAGTATAAATATCTTTCTCATGTTCTATTTTAACTATATTTCCTAAAATTTCATCTTTCTCAATACTTTTTATAACACCATTTAATACAGCAATTACATCAAATTCCTTATCACTAATATAATCTACACCAGAATTTTGCATATAAGTATTTTCATAAAGAATTATAGAATTTTCTTGATTCTTCGCATCACCCTCAAAATCATAAAAATATCTTCCTACACTTACACTATCTGATTTATAAGGTCTTATTAAGATTTCAGATGTATTATTCTCAATTTTATTTTCATCCCCTTGAACAGGTTGAATATCACTATTTTTTTTATCAATTAATCCATTAACTGAATATTTAAAATCCTTCTTTTCTTCTAAATATTTGTTTATCCCAGCTATAGTCAAAGTTATACAACCTATTACAGCCATAACAGAAACAAAATAAATACCAGGTACTATTAATTTTTTAAAACCATATTTTTTCATTGTTCACTCTCCTATTTGTATTGTGAACAATAAATAAAGATTTATACGTTAAATTTATGAATTTCAACACCTGAATAATAATGTTTTAAGATATCATTATAATTATATCCCATTTTTGCCATCTCATTGGCTCCATACTGACTCATCCCAACACCATGTCCATAACCTCTTGTAGTAATAGAAATTATATCATCGTTAACATAACAAGCAAAATCAGTACTACGAAGGCCTAATAATTTTCTAAATTCTACTCCTGAAAAAATTTTGTTATTAACTTTTACTTTATCAACTCTTCCACTTACCGTTTTTGATAAAATCTCTATATTTAAAGTATCATTGTTACTAAGTTCTAATTTATTAACAAAATATTTCTTAGAATAATTGTTAGTAACTTCATATTTATTAACATTCGCATCCCATGATGAATCAACTGAAACTAAATAAGGTACTGATTGACCAAAAACATAACTTACATCTTCTGTTTTACCGTTACTAGTACTAAAATAATAAGCATTAATCAATTTATTATTATAGTAAATAACATCACCATTAGTACTATCAACTATATCACTCAAAATATTATAATACTTTTCAAAATTGTTTAACCATCTTAATTTCATATTTTCAATTGACAAATAACATTGATCATTATCTGTTGTAATATAATTAGAATCATTACTTTTTTTATTATAATAAAATGTTCTAGCTGTTATAGAACCAGCTTTTAATGCTTCTTTTTCAAAAAGTACAGGCATTTCACAAGCTAATACACCAATTAAATAATCTCTCAAATTCATTTCATTATCCATAGATTCATAATAAACCCTAGTATCTTTATCACTAATATATTTAGGCAAAGAATTAGTATTAACAACTTCTTCATTGTTTTTTAATAACATTATATTAATTAAAATTAAAACAAGAATACAAATTACATATTTTAAATTTTTTCTCATATAATTATATATTCTAGTTAATCCAAATTTATTACTAATTTTTATTTGATTTTTCTATATTTTTAATTTTATTAATTCTCCTATTATATTTTTCCTCATTAATAAAAGAAGAATTTAAATAAGAATTTAATATATCTTTAATCTCTATATAAGATAAATCTTCACTCATACTAATACAATTAGCATTATTATGTTCTCTAGCCAATCGTGCTTCTTTTGCACTATCAACTTTAGCACACATTATACCATTAACCTTATTTGCCATTATAGACATTCCAATACCAGTTCCACATATCAAAATACCATTGGTTATTTCACCTTTATTAATAGCATTGCAAACCTTTAAAGCATAATCATTATAATCAACACTTTCAGTACTATCAGTTCCATAATCTACATAATCAATATTTTTCCTTTTTAAATATTTAATAACTTTCATTTTATTTTTATAACCCCTATGGTCAGAAGCCACTCCAATTATCATTTTTATCACCTAACTATATTATAGGTGCTTTTATCAAAAAAAAAAAGTATAAAATAAAAAATAGTCAATATTCAGACTATTTAATACCATATTTTTCTTTGAATTTTTGAACATTACCTGTTCTTGCAGCTACTCTTTTACCAGTATAAAATGAGTGACATTTATCACAAGTTTCAAGTTGTATTTCACTTTTAGTACTTTTTGTAATAAATTCATTACCACAAGCACATTTAACTTTACATTCCTTTAGTTCTGGATGAATTCCTTTTTTCATATATATTCTCCTTTCGCCATAGTTACATAACTATAGAAACTCTTCGAAAGATAATATAACATTTTTTTAATGATATTTCAACCTTTTTTCATCATTTTTACTATTAACATGAATAAAAAGCTAAAAAACATTAAGTATTATTAAATTTCTTAAAATACTAATTAAAAGTATGTCTTTCTCTGTTAATTTTGATTTATTAACTACAATAACACTACCAATTGCATCTGCATCCACAATAATAGGTAAACCATAATAATAAACATATTCATTATTATCTTCATCAAAAATACAACCATAATCAGTAAATTCTTTTCTTTCACTTATAAAAGACAAAATATTTTTACTTAATTTCGTATTTTTATCAACATTATTACTACTTACTATAATATTTTCTTTATCACTTACATAAATTAAAGATTTTGTAAATTTTGATATTTCTTTAATTAATTGACATGATTTTTCTTTTAAAGATAACATTTTAATATATTTTTTTAAAACAATACTATCATTTTCCACAAATATTTGTAAGTCTTCTCCAGTACCAATATTTAATGTTTTTCTAATTTCCTTTGGTATAACTATTCTACCTAATTCATCAATTTTTCTAACGACACCTGTATTCTTCATATTCACCTCTAAATTTATTTTTACACACAATTAAATAAATATACTATTTGACAATCATTAATTATTAAATTATACTTATTTTAGGTGATATAATGAACAATATAGTAGAATCAATAATAGAAATACCAATGGGTACAAAAAACAAATTTGAAATAAAAAAAGAAACTGGAAGAATTAAATTAGATAGAGTTTTATATAGTGCACTTACATATCCAGGAGAATATGGATTTATAGAAAACACAATTGCACCAGATGGAGATCCTCTAGACATATTAGTTATAAGTACTTATCCAACATTTCCCGGATGTGTTGTAGATGCAAGAGTAATTGGATATCTTACAGTAATAGATAATGGTGCACACGATGAGAAAATTATAGCAGTAGTAGATAAAGATCCAAGATTTGAAACCATTAACAAATTAGATGACTTAACTGAACATCAAAAATCTGAAATTAAAGACTTTTTTCAAAACTATAAAACATTGCAAAATATTAAAGTTACTGTAAAAGATTTTCACAACAAAAAGGAAGCTCTTGATTTAATAAAAAAATGTAAAAAAGCATATGAAAATAGAAAGTAAAATTTAATTACTTTCTATTTTTTTCAATATAATTAAGTAAATCATAAACATAATATAAATAATGTTTTTCTAAATTATGTTTTGGTATTGAAATAAAAATAATATTTCCTCTATAAACAAAATTAAATCTTGTACAAATCTTTGTTGCTTCTATAAATAATCTTTCAATATTTAACATTTTATATATATCAGAAGATAATTTCAAAGTAAATTTACCATTATCATTAACAATAACATTAATATTTAATTTATTTATTAAACTTTGTACTAATATTTCATACATATATAAATTTAAATTTTCATCTACTATTCCAAATCTATCCTCAATTTCATTATACAATGTTTTATAATCTTCAAAATTAGTAATTGAAGATATTTTTTTATGTAATTCTATTATTATATTATCTTCATTTGTGTAAGTATTATCAATATGATTTTGAACATCATCTATTTTTACTTCATCGCTATTTTCCTCATCAAATTCTGGTTTTCCACTTAATTCTTCATTAATTAGTTCTATATATAAATCTACTCCAACACTATCAATAAATCCAGCTTGTTCACTGCCTAATAAGTCCCCAGCACCCCTTATACTTAAATCTCTCATAGCAATTTTGTAACCACTACCTAATTCGGTAAATTCTTTTATCGCATCAAGACGCTTTATAGCAGTTTCTGTTAAAACCCTTTGTTTATTATACATTAAATAAGCATATGCTTGTTTATCACTTCTTCCAACTCTACCTCTTATTTGATACAATTGACTCAATCCAAAATAATCAGCATCTATTACAATAATTGTATTGGCATTAGGAACATCTATACCATTTTCTATAATAGTTGTACTAACTAAAACATCAAAATTACCCTGATTAAAGTCATAAATTACATCCTGCATATCATCCTTTTTCATTTTGCCATGTGCATAACAAATAGTAACCTCTGGTATTAATTTTCTTAAACTAGATACAACATCTTCCATATTTTCAACCTTATTATACAAAATAAAGGATTGTCCATACCTAGCTTTTTCTTTTAAAATAACTTCTCTTATAATATAAGGATCATATCCTATCACATAAGTTTGAACGGGCAATTTACTAGATGGAGGTGTTTCAATTAATGATAAATCTCTAATTCCAATTAAACTCATTTGCAAACTTCTAGGAATAGGAGTAGCTGATACACTTAGAACATGAACATTTGATTTAATTTCTTTTATTTTTTCTTTATGCATTACACCGAATCTTTGCTCTTCATCAATAACCAATAATCCTAAATCTTTATATTTAATATCAGAATTTAATAATTTATGAGTTCCGAATATAACATCAATTTTGCCATTGCTTAAATCTTTTAAAATAGTATTTTCCTCTTTTTTAGAAGTATATCTATTTAATAATTGAATATTAACTGCAAAATTTTTAAATCTGCTTAAAGCAGAAGTATATTGCTGATAACTCAATAAAGTTGTTGGACACAAATACATAACTTGTTTTCCATTCATAACTGCTTTAAAAATAGCTCTAAAAATAACTTCTGTTTTTCCGTATCCTACATCTCCGCATAACAATCTATCCATAGGTTTAGAACTTTCTAAATCTTTTTTTATTTCAGCTGTACATTTAAGCTGATCAGGTGTTTCATCAAAAATAAATTCATTTTCAAAGATTTCTTGCTCAGGAGTGTCCTTATCAAAAGGCTCAACCTTAGAAATATTCCTTTTTTTATAAATTTGAATTAATTCATTACTTATATCTTTTATTTTATTTTTAATTTTTAATTTTGTTTTTTGCCATTCAATACTATTTAATTTATGAATAACTGGCTTCGCACCATCTTTAGAAGAATATTTGTACAATTTATTTAAATCATCAACAGGTAAATATAATTTATCATCACCCTTATATTTTATAAGAATATAATCTTTTGATTGACCATTTTTTGTAATTGTAGAAATTCCCATATATACACCGATACCATTGCTTTTATGAACAACATAATCTCCCACTTCTAATTTATCAAGAGATTCAATTTTTTTTCCTAACTTATAACCAGTATCATATTTAATTCTACTATTTATAAAGCTCAAATCATTTTTTGAATAATAATATTGTTCATTATAAATAAAACCACTATTAATATCAATATTTAGTACTTTATTATTTATTTTTAAAGATTTAATAAAATCTTTATCAGTTGTACATAAAACTCCTTTTGTAATGTTTAAATCATCAATATATTTTTTTATATCATTATTATAATTTATTATTTCTTTAGCTGATATTATTAAATCATGATCATCATTATTGTCCAAAGTATCTATATTTAAAATAAAATCATTACTTATATCTTCAAGTTTAAGTATAGAACTAAAATCATCATAATATTTCATCTGAGTATTTATATTTTTTTCAACATTTTTTATCTGTTCATAATCTTGATAAATTAATATACTATTTTCTACATAATCCATAACTGAATAATTAGAATTATCATATTCATCAATTAAAGGCTTAACTATATAAGATTTAATTTTTTCATTACTTAATTGTGTGTTTTCATCAAAAAACTTTATATTCTCAATAATATTATCAAAAAACTCAATTCTTATAGGATGATTTTCAAATATAGGAAAAATATCAATTACAAATCCTCTTACACTATATTCACCTGTATTAGTAACAAGACTCTCTCTTTTATATCCTATACTATCCAATTTTTCAATTAACTTATTTCTATCTACTTCATCTTTTTCAGTTAACACAATATTCTTACTATTTAATTGTTCTTTACTAGGTAATTTTTTTAAAATACTATTTGTATGACAAATTAAAATAAAACTATCTTTTTTATTGATATTATTCAAAAACTTCATTCGCATAAATGTTAATTCAGGAGATGTAGCAATTGCCCTTTTAGTTAAATAATCATCATCAGGAAATATATATACATTTTTGTAATTTTTAGTTAAATTAGAATATAGTTTATTTGCTTCTGTTAAATTAGGAGTAACAATAATTAAGTTTTTTTTGCAATGAAAAAAGATATACAATAATAATTGATTGTATATTTCATTGGGACTAACAGAAATTTTCATTTTATTATATATATCAAAATCAAATAAATTTTCAATCATAAGTAATACTCCTAGTTATATTTATTCATTAATTTATCAAAATCATAAATATTAAAATCTTCAATTATATTATCTACAACATTAAAAACATTATTCAAAATAAATAAATCTTCTTTACTAAATCTTCCCAAAACATAATCAATTGTATTAATGTTATTTTTAGAAATACCTATTCTAATACGTTTAAAATTTTCTGTACCTAAATGCTTTATAATACTTTTAATACCATTATGCCCCGCACTTGAACCGGAAGACTTTAATTTGTATTTTCCAACATCGAAATCCATATCATCATAAATAATTAAAATATCACTAATATCAAGATTAAAATAATCAGAAAAATATCTAACAGCTAATCCACTATCATTCATATAAGTCAAAGGTTTAAGAAATATTATTTTTTCATTATTAATTATTTTTTCATAATACGAACCATTATTCTTAGATTTAAACGATTCATTTCCCAAATAATGATCAATTGCCATAAAACCAACATTGTGTCTAGTTTTTTCATACTCTTTTCCAGGATTTCCCAAACCAACAATTAACTTCATTTTTTCCTCCCTTGATATAAATTATATAATTCATTTCTACTGAAATTAAACTTATTTGCAACTTCTTTTATTGCATCCTTAGACTTTAAACCTAATTCTACATATCTATCTACTTCACTTAGTAAATATTCATAATCTATATTATACTCATTTTCTTCATTATCAATAACTATAACAAATTCTCCTTTAGGTTCTTTGTATATTTCAATTGCTTCTGAAACAGTTCCTCGAAATACTTCTTCATGTAACTTAGTTATTTCCCGGGAAATACTTATATTTTTATTTCCCAAGATTTTTAATATATTTTGTAAAGTTTTATAAACTCTATGCGGTGCTTCGTATAAAACAATAGTAAAGTTTATACTTTTTAACATTTCTAATTCTTTTAAAGCTTGGCTATCCTTTGCATTTAAAAAACCATAAAATAAAAATTTCTCTGCCGAAATATTGGACATGTTTAAAGCAGGTATAAAAGCACAAGCACCAGGTAAAGCAACAACTTTAAAATTATGATTTATAATTTCTTTCACAACTACACTGCCTGGATCACTTATCAAAGGAGTACCACGATCAGTAACCATTGCAATGTTTTTTCCTTCTTCTAAATATTTTAGTGCTACAGGTACTTTTTGTTTCTCATTAAATTTATGACATGCAATTACCTTATTATTTATATTTAATAATTTTAATAACTGCAAAGTAACACGAGTATCCTCTGCGAAAATAACATCTACATCCCGTAAAACCTCAACTGCTCTATATGTTATATCTTTTAAGTTTCCAATAGGCGTAGGTACTATATAAAAAATCGATTTATTATTTTCATAACTTTTTTGAATCATATTTACACCTCTTAAACATTTCTAAAATTTCATTTGTATAGGTTCCATCAGAATTATGACATACTAAAGGGGGTAATACAGTTAACCCAACATTCCCATTTTTTTTAGCATCAATTAAAAACAAATTCGATTTTTCACCATACTTTGGATAAATAAATCTTAATCTTTTTGGTTCTAAATTATTATTTTTTAACGCCAAAATAACATCTGTTAATCTTTCAGTTCTATGTACCATTACTAAACTTGAATTATTTTTTAATAATTTTTTTGCAACAATGCAAATGTCATTAATATTAATACACAATTCATGTCTAGCAATAGATTTTATCATATTTTCATTTATTTTTCCATCTTTTTCAATTTTAAAATATGGCGGATTACAAGTTATTAAATCAAAAGAATCGGTTGAATAAAATTCAGTTAAATCTTTTACATCTAAATTTACGATTTTTATTCTATCACTAAGATTATTTATTTTTATACTTTCGTTAGCCAGTTCATAAATTTCTTTTTGCAATTCTACACCAATAATATTTGAATTAGTTAAAGTCGATAAAATTAAAGGTATAGGTGCATTTCCTGTACAAAAATCAATAATATTTTTTGTACTAGAGTTTATATTACAAAAGCGTGGTAAAATTACAGATTCTAAACTAAAGTTAAAGTATTTATTATTTTGGACTATTTTTAAGTCATTATAACCTACTAAATCATTAACAACATTTTTCATTACAATCATCCTTAAGATTTATTTCTACCTTACCATGTTCAGGAATATTTACTACATAACTCCTTTTAAGAATATCAATAGATATAACTTTTCCAATACCTGATTCAGTTTTAACTTCATCACCAACATTAGGCATTCCATTTTTATAACATTTATAAACGTCATCTTCGTAATTAAGACAACACAATAATCTTCCACATTGTCCATTAATTTTACTAGGATTTAAAGATAAATTTTGATTTTTTGCCATATTAATTGAAACAGAATCCAAATCTTTTAAAAAACAACTACAACATAACTCACGACCACATTGACCAATTCCAGAAACTTCTTTTGCCTTATCTCTTGCACCAACTTGTCTTAGTTCAATACGTGTCTTATATATAGAAGCTAGTTCCTTAGCCATTTCTCGAAAATCAACTCTGGCATCAGAAGTAAAATTAAAAAGTAACTGACTTCTATCTAAAGTATAGCTTGCATTTATAATTTTCATATTCAATTTATACTTATTGGCAATTTTTTTAGCATTAAACAAAGCTTTAGCGGCTTCTTCTTTATTCTTATTATAATTATCTATATCATATTTAGAAGCCTTTCTTAGAATAATAGGCATATCATTAGTAACATCTTTATTTTTTATATCCAAAAAAATCAAATTTCCAAGTTCAATACCACGTTCAGTTTCTAATACAACAAAATCTTTTTCATTTAAATCAAGTCCATTAGTATTATAAAAAACAACTTTATTATTTCCATCAAATAGTATTCCAGCAACCTTATTCATAATACTTACCCTCCAATCTTATTAATAAATTATCTAAAAATAAGTTTGTATTTAAATTATAATCTAATTTATTTTCTTCTTTAACAATTATATATAATTTATTAACAATTTTTTTCACATCATTTAACTTTGATACTTTTATTACATAATCTCTATAATCTTTAAAATTAACAATTTCGTTATTTAAAATGTTATTTAAACATTCTTCATAAAAATATTTTACTACTTTAATAAAGTTTTTTAAATCTTCTTTTTCAATTTTTTTATTAAAATTTGTATAAATATAAGGTAAAAAATCATATCCATCTTTTTCAAATCCAGATATAATATCCAATATTTTATTTATATAATCTTTATCATAACTCACCATATTAAAATCATTTTTATTGTCAATCATTAAAATTTGACATCTAGATTTTATTGTAGGTAAAACTTTATTCAAATTCGACGTTATTAAAATTGCGTAAATATTTTGAGCAGGTTCTTCCAAAAATTTTAACAAACTATTAGAGGCATGTTGATTCATTTTCTCAACTTCTTCTATTATGTAAACTTTGTTTTTATTTGTTAAAGAATATGTCATAAATGACTCTTGCAATTTTATTATTTCATCTTTGAGTATTTTACCATTTGTTGGTTTTATAATATACAAATCAGGATTATCATTTAAGTCCTTATTAACATCAAAAAAATAATTTGAAAGAACATATTCCAAATCATCTTTTATTTCTTCATAATAAGTATTACACACTAAAAATGCATGAGATAATCTATTTGATTGATAATCTCTCTCAAAATGTTTTATTAATAAACTATTCATACAATCACCTACTTAAATCATTTCTTGTATAATTAAAATAGCAAATATGGCAGGCAATCCTAATAAAGATACTAAACAAATAGTAGTAAAATTAATTGGTATAATTACTCCCACACTCATTACTATTAAATCAAAAGTATAAAGCATACAAATTGACATTACAATTTTTTTTATTACAAGTACTATATATTGCATGATATCCTCCAATAAATAGTATTTACGTACTTATATATTTATGATAAATATTTTCTATCATCAATTGCTCTAATTATTGTTAAAGGATCAAGGTACTCAATATCAGCATTCACAGGTAATCCATAACTTAATCTTGATACTTTAACATTCTTTCCCTCTAATAATTTATTTATATATAAAGAAGTCATTTCTCCTTCAACAGATGGATTTAATGACAAAATAACTTCTTTTACATCAGAATTTATTCTATTAGAAATCAAAGAATTAATATTAATATCTTCAGGATTAACATCATCTATAGGTGAAATAAGTCCTCCTAATACATGATATAAACCATGGTATTTACCAGTTTTCTCAAACATAAATACACTCTTTGCATCTTCAACAACACAAATTACAGTTTTATCTCTAGATTCATCAGAACATATATGACAAATATCCGAATTAGTTATGTGACCACATTTAGAACAACGTTTTATATTTTTTTTAAAATTAACTAAACTATCAGCAAACTTTTTTACACTATCTATATCAAGACTATCAATAGCATAAACATATCTTTCGGCAGTTTTTTCACCAATACCAGGTAACTTTTGAAAACAATTTAGTAAATCTAAAAACTCATCTGGATAAATCATTAATTATAATAATCCTCCCAAACCATTAGTATATCTTCCTAATTTATCAGATTTCATTTTTTGAATTTTACTTAAAGCATCATTCATTGCAATCATAATCATATCAGATAACATTTCATTATCATTTATGTTTGAATCTTCTATTAAAACTTCTAATACTTTATAATTTCCCTTTACTTTTACTTTTACTATTCCATTATTTCCTTCAAAAATTGTTTCTTCTATTTCTTTTGAAACTTTTTCTAGCTCTCTTTGCATCTTTTGTGCCTGAGCCATTATACTTTGCATATTCATTTTTTTCCTCCTATTTAACGCTTACAGTATCTTCACCAAACACATCCATGGCAAAGTCTTGTGCATCATTATTATCATCCACATCTAATTTTACATCATTTTCTTCAATAAATACATATTTTTCTCCATTTTTTATTTTATTTATATAATCAATTTTAGTATTTTGCCATTCAGTATTAGTAACTCCAACCACTTTATATGGCTTAGAAAAAATTTCGTTAATAAGTAATTCAATCAATTTTATATTTTCATAAAATATATCCAAAGAAGTTTTTTCATTTAATGAAAACATTAAATATAAATCAGAAGCACATACAATCTTAGAATCAGCTAACAATATAGCAATAGAATTATATTTTTTACTACTTATATAATCATTTATACTTTCAAATTTCTTGGTAACTGTCTTTAAAATCTCCTTATTAGCGCCACTTAAAACATTATTAACTCTTACATTTTTTATTGACTCATAATTATTCTTCATTGAAACAACATCAGGTTTCTTTTCAAAACTAATTGCATTATCAGCCGGTTCCACAGAATTATTTGAATTTACATGGAAAGTATCATTAATTGAATCCAAAGCATTAGATTCTTTGGTTGATGTATAAGATATATTATTAGACGCATTTATAAATTGAGAATTTATTTTAACATCATTAGATGAAAAAATATTTTGATCATTCTCATTGACTTTATTTGATAAATTTAAAAAATAAATTTCAACCAACAATTTTTGATCAGAAGAATTTTTTAATTCTGTTTTAAGTTCATTTAGTATTTTTGTTAACAACATAATTTGATTGTGATTAATATTATATTTTGTTAATAAAGTACTGTAATCTTTATCAAAATAATTTGAAACTTCTTTATTAATAGAAATATCTCTAATTAAAATCAACATCTTGTCAACTAAATCATTAAAATTACGTCCTTTACTAGATAACATATTTATAATATTTAATATTTCAGTATAATCAGAATTAATTAAACAATTTAACAAATTATTAACAATACTTTTTGATATATTTCCATTTAAATCATCGATATCATCAATAGTTACATTATCATTTTCTAAAGATAAAACTTGATCCAATAAATTAATTGCATCCCTTAAACCACCATCTGAAACAGTTGAAATGTAATTTATAACATCATCTGACAATGATTTATTTTCAGAATTTAAAATAAATTTAAGTCGACTTGAAATATCATCTACAGAGAGTCTAGTAAAATCAAACCTTTGACAACGAGATAAAACAGTTAAAGGTATTTTATTCATTTCTGTAGTTGCCAATATAAAAATAACATGAGAGGGTGGTTCTTCTAAAGTTTTAAGTAAAGCATTAAACGCACCAGTTGACAACATGTGAACTTCATCAATTATATATATTTTATATTTGCAAAAAGAAGGTAATAATTTTACATTATCTCTTATAGTTCTAATTTCTTCCACACCATTATTACTAGCAGCATCTATTTCAATAATATCTATATCGTTTTTTTCTAAATTAATACAATTTT
>OIZL01000781.1_pt1 | contig 20948 bp, 20 predicted proteins | sample 1588541 | NCBI WGS metagenome assembly OIZL01 (sample SAMN03283285) | human gut metagenome | biome: human-associated habitat; material: feces | host: Homo sapiens | place: Peru | collected 2012 | reverse complement strand
AAGAAACAATAAATAAAATAACAGATTTAATGGATTTAACCGTCAATGGAGAAGATGGGCTTGCAACTGGTAAGGTATATCATACAGATCAAGTTAGACTAATAGGAAAAACTGGTACAGCACAATATATTTCAAGTGATGGTACATATACTAGTGGTACAAAAAACATTAGAAGTTTTGCAGGAATATTCCCAAAAGATAATCCAGAGTATATAATATATGTTGCTGTAAAAGATTTAGAAGGAACAAGTAGTGCCATGGGTAACATAACAAAAAGTGTAGTTGAATCCATCGCCAAATATAAAAATTTGAGTGAAAGAGAAACCAATAAAGACGAAACAAAATATATAACATTAAAAAATTATTTAAATAAAGATATAAATGAAGCCAAAAACAATATTTCTTCTTTAGGCTTAAATCCAATAGTCATAGGAGACGGAAATATCGTTACTTATCAATATCCACAAAAAAATAAAAATATAATCATAAATTCCAAGGTATTCTTACAAACAAATAGTGATAAAAAAATAATGATAGATATTAGTAATTGGACAAAAACAGAAGTTGTATCACTCTTGAATTTTATGAAAGTAGATTATGAAATTAATGGTACTGGTAAAGTTGTAGGTTTCAATATACCTGTAGGTAGTGAAATAAATGAAAAATTAATAATAAATATGGAGGGTTAGAAAAATGAATAAAAAAAGACACAAAAAAAATGTAAAAAAGAATTTAAAAAATATATTCAATTCTTATAAAACTATAATTGTCATATCATTCATAATAAATATTATTCTACTAGTATTTGCTTTTTATACTATTTCAAACAATAAATTATATGCTTTTAGTGGTAAAGATGATTACATAGAAGTAAAGGATGGTATAATAGCATTAAATAATGATATTAATTTAATAAATAATAATAATGTAAAATATATAAATAGCGTAGATTATGATATAAAAAGTTATAAAATTGGATACTATGTAATGGATGGTACTAAATTAATAGAAATTATATCTAATTCATTAGATTTAGATACTGAAATTAAGTTGAGTGAAGTAATAAATAATTTTGCATCATTTAATATAACAGAAAAAAATAAAAATAATGAATATTTTACATACAAGAAAAAGAAGCTAATTAACGATGGATTATATTTGATCATTGAAGCTAAAACTAGTAGTGGAGAACAAATAGTAAGTAATATAAAATTGAATGTTACTAAAATATCTAAATATTAATGTAAAACACATGTCAAAAAAATATAAGTGTTTTTTCATTCATAAAATTTTTTAAAAAAAATGTTAATTTTAAATTGACATACTAATTATGATTTGATATGATTTTATTGTAGGAGGATAAAGAAAGATGAACACAAAACAAAAATTAACTTTAGGGATAGCAGCTATATTTATGGTTACCCTAACAATAGTAGGAGTTACATACGCATATTTCGTAACTAGAGTTACTGGTGATACTTCTGAATCAGTAAACGTACAAACAGCTACAGTAGGAGCTCTTGAATTCCAAAACTGTACTGACACTGGTGAATATGCACCTAAATCAACAGCAACTGCTAAATTAACTGATGTTATGCCAGGTGCTAGTGTATCTAAAGCTTTCGCTGTTAAGAATGCTGATACAGTAAATGCTCAAAAATTCAATGTTCAATTAACAACTGGTGTACCAACTGATAAAAATGAATTTATGCATACTGATAATGATGCTAATTGTTATGGTGACTTACCTTTATCAAATGAAGAAGGAACTGTAGCTACTTGTTTCGTTGATGGCAAAGCATATAATCACATTAAAGTTGAATTATTCAAAGCTGATGGAAAATGTTCTATTACTGCAGATGGTGCTGCAATAGCTACATTAAATCCAACTTATAATAAAACTTTAGGTACTACTTATCAAGATTTAACAACTACTCAAGAAAATATTGCTGCAGCAACTAATGATAGTACACCAACTTATAATAATTATTTTGTAAAAGTCACTTATGAAGATGCTAATAAGAATCAAAACATTGAAAACTTAGCAGCATTAGATCTTCAAGTAGATATTAAATACTAGTAGTAAAAATGAGCCAATTTTGGCTTTTTTTTTGATTTAGTATTTACAAAAAATAATTTAGTGATTATAATAAAAATCATTACAGAGGAGGAAGTAGTATGAAAGAAAATTTAAGCATTTTACTTTTAAAAAAATTAGTATTACTTCCTAATCAAGAAATACGTTTAGAAATAAATAATGATGTATCAAAAAACGCAATAGATGATGCCATAAAAAATTATAATTCCAATATATTAGTTATTAGTCCAGTGAACCTATTAGAAGAAAAACCTAGTACAAATGATTTACCTAAAGTAGGAGTTATAGGTAAAATAAAAACTAAAATAAAACTTCCTAATAATAATTATAGAATAATAATAAAAGGATTAAATAGAGTACAAATAATAGAATATTTTCAAAATAATAAAGGTATACTTAAAAGTACTGTAAAAAGATTATATGTTAATCGTATTAATGAAGTTAAAGAAACTGCATTAGTTAGAAAATTAAAAGAATTAATAGATGAATATATATTAGTTAACAGCGAATCTAGTAATATAATTAATTCTAGTATAGAAAATGTAAATGACTTAGATATATTAACAGATATAATCGTATCATTCTTACCAATGGATCAAACAAAAAAACTAATGTATATGAATGAATTTGATTATGTTAAAAGAGCTAATAATTTAATTAATGATATAAACATAGAATTAGAAGTATTAAATCTAGATAGCAAAATAGATGATGAAATAAGAGAAAGATTTGAAAAAGAACAAAGAGATTTTATTTTAAAAGAAAAAATTAATAAATTAAATAACGAATTAGGAATACTCACTGATAAACAATTAGAAATAAATAACTACAATACTTTATTAAATAATTTAGAACTAAGTGATAAAACTAAAAATAAAATTTTAAATGAAATTAAAAGATATGAATATACAAATGATAATAATCCAGACGCATCTGTTATAAGAAATTATTTGGAATGGGTATTAAATCTTCCTTGGAATAAATATAAAAAAGAAGAAACAAATATAAAAAACACCCTGCAGAAAAAAGATTCTGCAGGGTGGCGATTGATCTTACAGATCAGCCTTCGTTTAATGCCTGACGGATTGCCTTTGCAAGCTGATCCGGACATGAAGTTGGTTTGAAACCACAGCGGATACCTTCCAGGCGGCTGATCACTTCATCAGCATCCATTCCTTCTGCAAGATGTGCAACGCCCTGTGTATTTCCGGAGCATCCACCTGTAAATTTAATATTGTGTACTTTCTTATTGTCGTCGATCTCGAACTCAATTCCCTGAGCACAGACACCTTTTGTTTTATATGTCATAAAAATTCCTCCTGTATTTATTTGCCGTCCGGTACAGAGAATATCTATATGGTTTTGTACCGGAGAGCAGTATCATATCTACCGATTATATCATCTCTTAAAAAAAGTTTCCATAAAAAATAAAATTTGTTATAATGAACAATGTAGAAAAAGAAAGAAAAAAATTAACCTATGTTTCAAAAGAATTAAGGAATCAATGTAATCAAAGCATGAAAAAATATTTTTCTAATAGCCGACCGAAAATTTTACATTTATATATTCTATTTTTAAAAAATGTAAAAGATTATTTAAAAATAGAAGGAATTGATATTACATCATCAATCGAAAGAGTAAGCAAGAACATAAAATCAAATAAAATAGAATTTGAAGATTTAGGTGCACTGATATATCTATATTATAGAATATATGGCTCGAGTAATTTTGATAAATATAGACACGCGGTAGTAGATGAGGCACAAGATTTTGGTGAATTAAATTTTTATGCATTAAAAAAAATAATGCCTAAGTCAACTTTTAGTATTTTTGGCGATTTATCACAATCAATTTATCAATATCGAGGTATAAAAAACTGGAATGATGTTATTGATACAATCTTTAATGGAAATTGTGAATTAAAATATCTTAGAAAGAGTTATAGAACTACAACTGAAATAATGAACTCTGCAAATAATATAACAAAGCATTTAGGACTAATAACTGCGGAACCTGTTATTAGACATGGTGTAGATGTAAAATATAGCAATGTAGATAACAGATTAGGCGATTTTTTAATTCCTATACTTGATAAATATATTGAAAAAGGTTATAAGTCAATTGGAATAATTTCAAAAGATGTAGAGGAATCGGACAAAATAAATCAATTATTATTAAATAGTGGAATATCTGTAAATAAAATTACAACTGCGAATGAAGAGTATCATGGTGGAATTTGTACTATAACTAGTCAGTTAGCAAAGGGATTGGAATTCGATGGAGTTATAATTACCGATGCCTCTGAAAAGAGATTTAGTTCCATTAATCCTATCGATATGAAACTTTTGTATGTGTCAATGACAAGACCGTTGCATGAATTAAATGTGCTATATAATGGAGAATTAACTAAACCATTATTAGATGACTTAAAAAGTAAAGATAACAACAAACAAGAAGAGTATCCAAATATTTATAATGAATTAATAAATACAAATAATTTAGAATAAAAGATTATTCTCTTGTACTTTTTCATATTTTTTGCTATAATCTTAATAGAATAAGAGAAGGGTGATAACATGGCTAGTTTATCAAAATATTTTATTAAGGATGATAATTGTACTATAGCTAGAAAAGACACAATATTTCAAGGATTAAAATATCGTATTACAATTTTAACAGAAAGACTAGTAAGATTAGAATATAACGAAAAAGGCATTTTTGAAGATAGACCAACCCAGTTAGTAATTAATCGTAACTTTGAAAAGTCTGTATTTAGTGTTAAAGAAACAAACAATAGTTTAGAAATTAAAACAAAGTATTTTACCTTAAACTATGCTAAAGAAAAACCTTTTAAAGGTAGTAAATTAATGCCAGGTAAAAATTTAACCATAAGATTGCGTAACAGTGAGCGTTTTTGGTATTATAATCATCCTGAAGTTAGAAATTTTGGTGGAACAAATATTAGTTTAGACGAAGATAATAAATTACAAAATGGTTTATTTTCTATGGATGGATTCGTTACCCTAGATGATTCTAAAAATTTAGTTATCAATAATGACGAATATGTAAAAAGAGAAAAAGACCTCATTGATATATATGTTTTCTTATATCGCAAAGATTTTGGCTTATGCTTAAGAGACTATTATGCTCTAACGGGAATGCCTTCAATGATACCAAGATATGCCTTAGGTAACTTTTGGAGTAAAGACGAACCATACACCGAAGAAGAAGTATTAGATATTGCAAATAAATTTAAAATCAATAAAATCCCATTATCAGTAATACTTTTAAGAAACAAATGGCATGATAATCTATCTAATTATAACTTCTCTTCATCACTATTTAATAATCCCAAAGAAATGATAAGCAAGTTAAATGAAGAAGGAATAATCCTAGGCTTAACAGTAAACCCTAACAACATAATAACAAATAAAGATATTAACTATAATAACATAAAAACACTACTTAGTGTCAATGATGGAAAACAAGTTAATTTAATCCCGTTCAGCAACAAAACCTTAGCCATTTATTTTAAAATACTAATTAAAAACCTAGAAGATATCGGCATAAATTTATTTAACATTGATTATTACAACAAAAAAGATTTAAATGACATGTGGCTTGCTACTCATTATCATTATGCCAACAGCAATAAAGGTGAAGCACTAAGAGGATTAGTCATGGCAAGAAATAGCATGATTGCCGCGCACAGATATCCTATCTTGTATTCAGGAAATACTAAAGTAAGTTGGGAAACACTAAACAAACTTCCATTTTATAACTTATCCTCTTCCAACATGGGTATCTCTTGGTGGGCTCATGCTATCGGGGGCTACTTAGATGGTACCGAAGATGGTGAATTATTTATGAGATACGTCCAGTTTGGAACATACTCACCAATTATGATGCTTGCCAGTGAAGGTGGCAAATATTATAAAAGAGAACCATGGAAATGGAATGCCAGCCACCTCGTAGTAATAAGAGATTATATGCAACTAAGACAAAGATTAATCCCTTATATTTATAGTGAAGGATATGTCTACTATAAAACAGGTCTTCCTTTAGTACAACCATTATACTATAAATATCCAGTTATCTATGATGAACCCGTATACAAAAATGAATATTACTTTGGTTCACAATTACTTGTGGCTCCAATTACATATCATAAAGAATATCTAATGGATAGAGTAATTCAAAAATTATACATACCTGAAGGCATGTGGTATGATTTTAAAACAGGTAAAAAATTTCCTGGAAATCATTACTATATAAGTTTCTATAAAGACGAAGACTATCCAGTATTTTGTAAAGCAGGAGGAATCATAGTCTTATCCAATGATTACATGAAAACAGCATTACCTACAAATTTAGAGATACATATCTTCCCAGGAATGTCCAATACTTACAAATTGTATGAAGATGATGGAATAACCAACCTATACAAAGAAAACTATTATTTACTTACGTCGATAGACTATAATTATCGGTCTAATAACTACACAGTAATAATTAGACCACTAGATGGAAAAACAGGCATCGTACCACCTTTAAGAAACTACAAAATTCGATTTAGAAACACAAAAAAAGCCGATGATGTTATTGTTTACGCAGGAGAAAACAAAATTGATGTCAAAAGTTACGTAGATGGTAATGATTTCATTTTAGAAATAGAAAACGTATCTACTACAGAACAATTAACCATCAATTGTAAAGGAAAAGATATAGAAATAGATGCCACAAGAGTTATCAACGAAGAAATAATAAGCATCCTAAGTGATGTTAAAATAGAAACAAAACTTAAGATAAAAATAGAAAGTATCTTCTTTAGCAATTTATCAATAAAAAAGAAAAGAATTGAAATCAAAAAACTCAAAAAAGATGGTTTAGACAAAAATTTCATTAAAATGTTTATAAAACTACTTGAATATATTAGTGAAATATAATATAATTAGTAAAAAGCAAATGCAAAGAAGTAGTAATAAATTAGTATTTTGAAAGAGAGTTTGTGGTAGGTGAAAGCAAACAAATACGCGTTTATGAACTTGTCTTTACTAATCCATTTGTCGGGGAAACCCGTTATCAAAAAAAAGTTATAAGGTAGGATGGTACCGCGTGAATAATACGCTCCTAAAAAGGGGTGTATTTTATTTTAAGGAAGTGAAGTTATGCAAATATTATATGAACTTATAATTGTCTATTTTATATTATTTATTGCTTATTATCTATTACTAGGACTGAAATATCGCAAGTATGATAAAAACAAATTGCCAATGGAAATTACATATTTAAAAAGTTTATATAAAGTAGAGATTAACAAAGATAATTATCATAAATACCATTTAATATGTATAATTGTTAATTCTTTAATTATGACTATCATATACATGATAATAAGCAAATTAATCAAAGGCTTTATATGGCAATTACTTGTAGGATTCATCTTATTAATGCTACTAATTATCATAGCCTATGGCTTACTTGGCAGAATTTATGGAAACAAAGACTAATAATTAAAGGAGAATAATTATGTACAATTTTAGAAAAGTAGAAAAAAAATGGATTAAATATTGGGATGAACATGAAACATTTAAAACTGATATACATGATTTTAGTAAACCTAAATATTATGTTTTAGATATGTTTCCATATCCATCAGGAGTAGGCCTACATGCTGGCCATCCAGAAGGCTACACAGCCACGGATATTATCGCAAGAATGAAAAGAATGCAAGGGTATAACGTCTTACATCCAATGGGATGGGATGCTTTTGGTTTACCTGCCGAACAATATGCAATTACCACAGGTAATCATCCTTCTTCATTCACAAGTGAAAATATCAAAACCTTCAAAGAACAACTAAAATCTTTAGGATTTTCTTATGACTGGTCGCGTGAGTTATCTACCGCAGATCCTAAATTTTATAAATGGACTCAATGGATATTTAAACAATTATTTTTAGACAATTTAGCAATATACAAAGATATGCCTGTTAACTTTTGCGAAGAATTAGGAACAGTATTATCAAATGATGAAATAATTGATGGCAAAAGCGAACGTGGAGGCTACCCAGTAATTAGAAAAAACATGAAACAATGGGTTATTGATATTCCTAAATACGCCGAAGTATTACTTGACGGACTAAACGATATCGACTGGCCTAACTCCACCAAAGAAATTCAAAGAAATTGGATAGGTAAAAGCATCGGAGCTCACGTCAAATTCAAAATCAAAAATACCGACGAAACATTCACCGTATTTACAACAAGATGTGATACCTTATTCGGGGCAACTTACTGTGTCATGGCACCCGAACATGAACTCGTTGACAAAATTACCACAAGCGATAGAAAAGAAGAAATCCTCGCTTATAAAAAAGAATGTGCTAGCAAAAGTGAACTAGAAAGAACAGATTTAAACAAAAACAAAACAGGAGTCTTTACTGGAGCTTATGCCATCAATCCTGTAAATGGTAAAGAAATACCTATCTGGATAAGCGATTACGTTTTAGTCTCTTATGGAACTGGAGCTATCATGGCCGTACCAGCCCATGATGAACGTGATTATGAATTTGCTAAAAAATTTAACCTAGAAATAATTCCAGTCATCAGTGGAGGAGACATTACTAAGAATGCCTACACAGGTGATGGAGAACACATCAACTCAGACTTCCTAAACGGATTAAACAAAGAAGATGCCATCAATAAAATGATAGAGTACCTAACCACCAACAAATGTGGTAGCAAAAAAATCAATTATAGACTAAGAGACTGGATTTTTGCCAGACAAAGATATTGGGGAGAACCAGTTCCTATTATTCACCTAGAAAACGGAAAAAACATAGCCCTAGAAGATAAAGACCTACCACTTATATTGCCAGTTTTAAAAGATTATAAAGGCAAAAATGGTAAAGCACCACTTGATAACGACATTAACTGGAAAAATGTTACTATTAATGGAATCAAAGGTGAAAGAGAAACATCGACAATGCCTGGCGCGGCAGGTTCATCATGGTACTATTTAAGATATATAGATCCCCACAATGATGAAACTTTAGGCGACTACGAATTACTAAAACATTGGATGCCAGTCGACCTATACATCGGTGGACCAGAACATGCAGTTGGCCATTTATTATATTCAAGAATGTGGAACAACTACTTATATGAAAAAGGCCTATCACCAGTCAAAGAACCATTCCAAAAATTAGTACATCAAGGCATGATACTTGGTGAAAACGGCATAAAAATGGGCAAAAGATTTCCAAAATATGTAGTAAATCCTAGTGATATTGTAAATAGCCACGGAGCGGATACTCTAAGACTATATGAAATGTTTATGGGACCACTTGAAGCAGATAAACCATGGTCTAACTCAGGAATTGATGGAGCCAAGAAATTCATTGACAGAATATATAGAATCTTTGAAGAAAATAAAATAGTCAAAGATAACAACAAAAACCTAGAAAAAATATATAACCAAACCATAAAAAAAGTAACTGAAGATTATGAGAGTCTAAACTTTAACACAGCAATATCTCAATTAATGATATTTATTAATGCTGTTTATAAGGAGGGAAATTTACCTTATGAATATGCCATCGGTTTTACCAAAATACTTAGCCCAGTCTGCCCATTCTTGGCAGAACACATATGGGAAATACTAGGTAATAAAGATACCATTACCTATGAAAAATGGCCAACATATAATGAAGAAGTATTAAAAGAAGATAACATAACCATAGCCATTCAAGTAAATGGTAAACTAAGAGATACTATCAATGTAAGCATCAACGATAATGAAGAAGAAATTAAAAACAAAGCACTTAATGCTAGTAACATAATCAAACACACAGAAGGAAAAACAATAATCAAAGTAATTATAATACCTAAAAAAATAGTTAATATAGTGATTAAATAGAAGAGTACTATAGAATTAGTATTCTTCTTTTTGCTATTACTACGTCGTTTTAATTCTATAAATTCACTTATTTAATTTTAAAATATTTTAAAAATATGGTATAATTTATCTATATTTAGGAGGAAAAACTATTATGTTATGGTTTAATAATAAAGAAAGAGTTAAATTAAAAGAAGAAATAAAAAAGTTAAAAGAAGAAAGAAATAAAATTGTAAAAGAAAAAAAACAAGAATTAAAAGAAATAAAAGAAGAAAAAGATAAAGAATTAGAAGAATGGGATAATCTTATTAAAGAATCACAACAAGAATTAAATAAAAACAAAGAAGAACAAAAAAGAATAGATAAAGAAATTGAAAAAGCAAAATTTCTTGAAACTATTTATCAAAATGATAATAATATTAACAAATATGTCTCAATTGAACTAGATCATCTATATCTTAATAGACACGATGAATTTAATGGAAGACGTCCTGAATATGTCGATCGCTATTTACACATATATTTAAGTATTGAAAATTTATCTCCCTATAGAATATTATCAACCGAAGTATCCTTTGATATATATAATCTTTTAAGAACAAAATTTGTTGATGATTTTAGCATAGAAAGCAGTAGAACCATCAAACAAGATAAATCTATAGTTATATCTTCAAACGGATTATTAAAACACGGAACAACATATAACAAATATGATGGTTCTGATCCATCATTTATAAATAGATATGAACTAGAAACATTAATTGATGATAGAGAAACAGATAAATTAGTATTAAAAGTAAAAAAATTAAAACTAGTATTAGATATAGATGGAGAAAATAAAATAATAAATATTAATTTTTTTAAAAAAGTAAAAAGAGAAACAAGTAAAACAAATAATTTGATTAACAATAAAGATTATAAAAATAATCAAAGTGAAAAAGATTTATTTAAGATAGAATTATTAAATGAGCTTAATAAAAGCAAAGATAAAACTAATTTAATCTTAAAAACAGATACTTATAATATATTAGAAAACGAAAAAAAATATAGAACAATTAAATATTATTTAAAAGAAAATATTTCGAGACCTGCTTTAACTTCTTATTCACCATTAAAAATTGGAGGCATAATTATAACGGATAGTTATACTCTTTACCATTTAAAGTGTAATTATCTTCCAAATATTAATATTTGTTTTACAAAAGACTGGCAAGATAAAGAAAAAGAATTATTTTTAAAAAAATATAATATAGATAAGTCTTTTCTTATTAAATATGATTATCCAGAAACTTTAGGAACACTTAAAAATCTTATATTTGATGATGAAATATTATTCCAAAAAAAAGAAATATTTAATCAAGTAAAATCAAAAGAGAAAATAGGTTATTATTTTACAAAGAAAGGGAATAAAGTATCTTATAATCCATATTATTTAAAGCAAACTATTCATATTTTAGATATAAAAGAAGATGAGTTTGTTGGAAAAATAAGTGGAATAAAACTATTTATTATAAATAAAAAAAATGAAGTAGCATTAATATTACCTATTAAAACTTATTAACTATAATAATTCCATCGCACTATAACAGCATAGCAAAAGAATAATAATCACACTAAATAACTAATTACATAGACTATGTTAGGGAGTGATTAATATGTATGAGATATATACTATTCAAAATGGAGACACAATAGAAATAATAGCCCAAAAATTAGGTATCGATCCTGCTATTTTATATCAAATAAACGGATTAACACCCAATTATGTACCTAATCCTGGTACTAACATTATAATCCCACAAAGAAGAAACAATAATTTTTCTTATTACACCATCAAAAAAGGAGATAACTTGTATACAATAGCTAAAAACTATAACATAGATGTTAATACATTAGCAAAATTAAATGGCTTAAACACTAGTGATTATATTTATCCTAATCAAACCATTTTAGTACCCAACAAAGGAACCAAATTATATTTTGTTAAAGATAACGAAACATTAAATGATGTAGCAAGAAATTTAAATACCACCGTCATGAACATTTTAAGACAAAATGATAAAATATTTCTTACCCAAGACCAATTAATTATTTATAAGGAAAATTAAATATTTTCTTTTTTTCTTTACTTATTTCATATTTTTATATATAATTTCTTTAGGAGATGATTCAAATGGCCATGAAAAGCAGTATTTTGGATATTGAAACACTTAAAACACTTTGTAATTATGACGGAGAAAAATATATACAAAAAAGTGGAACCGATTATATAAATGCCTTAGGACAAGTTTTTCCCCTAAGCAACAATAATGATAGACCATTTACAATTGATGATGTAAAAAAACAACCCATTCTAAGTGATTTTAAATTTCCTGGAGTATCTGATTATAAATATATATGTAAATTAAGCGTAAAACCACTCACCATAACAAAAGAAAAGGGTAGAGTTAATGAAAAAATAGTCCCTAAGGATTTCGTTACAAAAGAAGCCCAAAAAGTTTTCAAAAAATCTTTAGGCATCACATATCTTCTCACTTGTGTTATTGATGGTAAAGAACATATAATTAAAATAGGCAGTTCAAGAACAACATTTAGCAAAAGATTAGGCTCTTATAATTGTGGAACCGTCAGCTACTGGAGAACAGCCTCTACTACAAACATCAAAATATTACAATCGATGGTAACAACTAGAAAAGATTTAAATTTATATATATACGATTGTAGCGAAGACTATTATGTAATAGTATGGCACGATGTTGAATCAGTAAAATTTGCTTCTCCAAAAGCCTTAGCAGTAGAAGACATAATGATAAAACAATTCATTGAACAATTTGGCTTTAAACCACTTGCTAATATTCAAGCAAATGCCACAGAAGTAGAAACCTTTGACGATTAAAAAAACTAACTGATAAAAAATCAGGTTAGTACTTAATTAAACTAGTAAGCAAAGAAATTTCCTTTGCTTCTTTTTTTGTGAAAGATATATCATCATCAAAATCTAAATGCTTCAACACCATTATATTATTAAAATTACCATATCTAGTTAAATGAACAATTAATTTATACTCTGGCTTTTCAATTTTTTTAAGATATCTCTTTGCTTCTACCTTATTCTCAAACGGTATATAGCCAACAGACTGAGTAGTATTTGTATGATGCTCAATTACTGGAATATAATATGTTGAAAGAGGTATCACAATAATCCATTTATCATATATATCCTGTTTTTTCTTAGCATACCTTATTTTTCTCATTGTATGTATTGTTTTGTATTTAAAAACATTATCCTTAGTATCACTTAATAAATCTTTTTTTGTATAATTATGTAAATCACATCTATAATCAAAATTATTTCTCTTATCAATTACTAACTTTGGAATTATTTTTAATACCTCTTGTGATATATATAATGGTATAAAATTTAAATCACTTGGAATTACAACATCCTTTTGAATATCTTTTTTCAAAAAATTATTTACCACATATGTTTTATTATCATATACATTTTTTTGCCATATAATTATCGTAAACGACGAGCCTACATTTGGAAAATATTTCTTTACATCATTATCTATTACTAGGAAAGACCCCTCGTTTAATAGTTTCCTTAATGTTGTATTATTATTATTATATGTCATCCAATTATTTGGCGTTACATAACAAAGATAACCCTTATCCTTTAACATATCAATAGACTTTTCAATAAATTTATTAGATAAACTTTGATTTTTATTTCCTCCACCTGAATAAGGTGGATTAGCCATGATTAAATCATATTTAGTATCCCAAACACCATCTAACTTAAAAAAATCTTCATGTCTAAGATTTTTAGGATTAAGTAACTCTTTACAATTTTTAACTCTCTTAATATTTAATTCATTAAACCAAATATTATTTATGTCAGTCTTATATTTACAATATGCTCCAAAATTTCCATTTCCAGCACAAGGTTCCAATATTTTTAAATCATTTCTTTCCCATAATTCTTCTGGTAAATAATCTATCATTACCTTAACACACTCCATAGGTGTACATATATCATCTTTTGTCCTGTAGTGCCTCATATCATTATTTAAATTATCATAATATGCCATTGTCTCTTCTTGCGAAAAATCTCCTATATATCTTGAATTAACTTTATTATTAATAATATCTTTTTTTGTTTCTAAAACAGTTTTCTTTATTGTTTTGATAGGTTTATCTTGTGCAGATGCTTTTTGTATCTTCATAAATTACCTCCTTACATTCTCATGTACTAATTATATCAAAATTTAGAATAAAAGTCATTATTAATATCAAATATTTTCTTTTTTTCTTTACTTATTTCATATTTTTATATATAATTAAAATAAGATAGGAAGGGATTTTATGATACTAAGAAAACCATATGCATTTTTAATAAAAAAATTTAAATTAATACATTTAATACTATCAATATTAATGTTTTATTTAGTATATCGTTTCAATACGGTTTATACCTTTTTTAAAGAATACGTTAACAAAGACATCCATAACAGAATACTTGCCAGCGATTACATAACATTATTCATGTTTTTAGTTATCTTATTTATTACCATAGGATTAATTATTGTTTATCTACTTATGAGATTTAAGAAAAAACCAAAAACACTATATCTAATTAATATAATCGGGTATTTTGCTTCATTTATTATTTTATGGTATTCCTTATCAGTATTAAAAAAATTAGAATATACTGTCTTAGATACCAGAGTAGTTAGATTAACTAAAGACTTTATCCTTGTCTCAACAGCATTTCAAGGCATAATGAGCATTATCATGTTCGTAAGAGCCCTTGGCTTCGATATTAAAAAATTTAATTTTGAAAAAGACATCAGTGAACTAAATATCGATGTTACCGACAATGAAGAGTTTGAGTTAGTCGTAGGAATAGATACCAATAAAGTAGCCAGAAAAACTAGAAGAAAGTGGAGAGAATTTAAGTATTTCATTTTAGAAAATAAATTCATTGTATTTATCGCATGTATTATTCTAATATCCATTATTAGCTTCTCTGTGTTCCTAAATAGAACCATTATCAATAAAGTATATAAAGAAAAAGATAAAATTGCTACAGCATTATACACCATCAGTATAGAAGATAGTTATTATACAACCAAGAAATACGATGGCACAGTTATTAAATCAAAAGATAAAGCTTATCTCCTAATAAAATTAAATATTCAAGGTAGATATGATAACCTAACCTTAAATAGAAACAATATTAGATTAATAATTGATGGAAACAAGCACTATCCTAACTTAAAATATTATGAATATTTTAAAGATATCGGTATTGGTTACACCAAACAAACCATTAATCAAAACAATAGTAATTATCTTCTCGTATATGAAATTAATCGTGAAGATGTAGGCAAAAAGATGATGATAACATTTGTTGATAGCATCAAGTATACTAGTGTAGGTATTGAAACTAAATATAAAAATATCAGTTTAAAACCAACATCATTAGACACAATTATTGAAGCAGGAAGTGCTAAATTAGGAGAAGATCTTATATTTAAAGATACAGTCATAGGGAATATGAAATTTAAAATTAATAATTATGATATAGCTCTTGACATGCCATACGTTTATAAAGTATGCACCCAAAATGTATGTAATGATATATATAGCAAAATAACCCCAACAAAAAATTATCCATCATTAGGAATTATGAGTTTAAATATCAGCTTTGATAAAAACAATCCCTTTAATTTCATATCCACATATGGCAGTCTACATTATATAATCAATGACACAAAAAAGAAATATAACATGAAGTTTGTCAATATAACTCCAAGCAATTATGAAGGAGATAATATATTTATCGAAGTATATGATGAAGTTATAAATGCCAGCAGTATTTGGTTTGAATTTAACATTCGTGATAAAAAATATAAATATATATTAAAATAACATTGAATAAATTTCTATTTTTTGGTAAACTATTAATAGGAGATGATTGTAATGATAAAAGTTGCTATCAATGGATTTGGTAGAATTGGAAGATTAGTCTTTAGAATAATGGAGGAAGACAATGATTTTGAAGTTGTGGCTATCAATGATTTAACTGATGCCAAACAACTAGCATATTTACTTAAATATGATACAAATCATAGAAGTTACCGTGTTGACGATATCGGTTACGAAGACGATTATCTAATTGTAGGTAACAGAAAAATCCAAGTATTTAAAGAAATGGATCCGAATAACTTACCTTGGGATAAATTAGGTATCGATGTTGTATTTGAATGCACTGGTAAATTTACTAACTTAGATACGGCAATGGCTCATATTAATGCCGGAGCTAAGAAAGTTATTATCTCAGCCCCAGCCAAAGGAGACTTAAAAACAGTAGTCTATAATGTTAACGATGATATTTTAGATGGCAAAGAAGAAGTAATTTCCGCGGCTTCTTGCACCACAAACTGCTTAGCACCCGTTTTAAATGTTATTGACAAATATTTTGGTATAGAAAAAGGATTCATGACAACAGTACATGCCTATACAAACGATCAAGTTGCTTTAGATGTACCTCATAAAAAAGGAATTGAATCAAGACGAGGAAGAGCATGTGCCACGAATATTGTACCTTCTTCTACTGGAGCCGCTTCGGCAATAGGATTAGTATTACCTAACCTAAAAGGAAGAATGGATGGAAGTGCTCTAAGAGTACCCGTATCAGACGGTTCGGTAGTAGATTTAACCCTAGAACTTAAGAAAAAAGTAAGCGAAGAAGAAATTAACGAAGCCTTCAAAAATAATCAAAACGAAACCTTAAAATTTACCATGGATCCAGTAGTATCTTCCGACATTATTGGAAGCACATGTGGTGCTCTAGTTGATGGACTACTTACAAAAATATTAGAAGTAGAAGGCAAACAACTAGTAAAAATAGTAGCATGGTATGATAACGAATATGGTTATTCTTCTCAAATGGTTAGAACCGCAAGAAAATTAATGCAAAAATAGGAGTATTTATGATATGTAAAAAATGTGGTACCACCTTAAACGACAAAGATATCTTATGTCCAGGATGTGGTAGCAGAGTAGAAGAAGTAAAAACTGAAAAAATAGAAAATATCAAAATAGATAATAATTCCAACATTACCATAACCGATGACAACATCAAAATAAGCAACGAAACCACTCATAGTAATCAAGACATTATGCCAATAGATATCAAAAACAACAAAAAACTAGATACAAGTCCAATTGAAAAAAAGAGCAAGAAAAAATATCTAATTATATTACTAGTAATTATATTAATAATTAGTAGCATATATATTGGCTATGCCTATGCTAAATCTTATATCAAAAAAACAAAAATGAATGTAACATATGATATACATTATAAAAATTATGTTGTCAGTGTCCTCAACAGATACGTTTATGACACCAGCAACATAGAAAAAGGTTTTCTTACATTTTCGGATGATATTAATAATTATGTTGTTTTAATTAACATAAACGAAGGAAATTATAACAATTTAAAAGATGAATACTTAAAATTAAAACCAATAATAGAAAACCAAGGTCTAATAGTAAAAAATATAACAAAAAAAACACTATACAATAAAGATTACATCGCTGTAGAAATAGTCAATCACGGTGAAGAACAAATCCTAATGTACACCAATTTAGATGATAATAATTTAATAACACTATTACTCATTAACAAAAATCACACTTATGATTACACCTATGTAAAAAACATAACACCACTTATAAAAAACATAAAGAAGAGTAATAACAACGAAACATTTACTAATAACGAATTTATATTAGTAGATATTAGCACATTAACCAGTTAGTGCAAGGAAGGAATTTTAGTTTATGAATAATAATATAAATAACATGAATTTAGGAAACAATCCTAACCAAGAACCTCAAATAGTAACACCAAAGAACAGCAATATCAAACTAGGTATGTATAAGAATGAAAACGATATGTCAAACATAGTATTTAAAAGAGTAATGTATACTATCGTAGCAATCTTAATAATAATCATAATAATTCTAATATTAAAAAGGAAACCTAATAAAGTAGCATGTCCTTGTGATAATGAATTATTTACATCTAAATTAGAAGTAGCAGAAAACATTAACAAAGATTTAGGGTTAGAAATGTATTACAAAGCAAGAGATATTTATGGCGATGTCGCCCTAGACACATCAAGAATATGTGGCACAATGTCTAATGACACCTTAGTAGACAGTTACTTCATGGCTTCTACTAGCCCTAAATTTCAAACCTATACAGAACTTGCCAGTTACATAAGAAGTTATTTCTACGGAACACCAGCCTCAACACTATTAACCGCTAACAAATTCAAAAATTATGGAGGCAAGTTATATTGTGTCAAAGAATCACGTGTTAAAAACATAAAATATATTGGTGTTGAAGACTTCAAAGTAGAAGACGTCAGTGCTAGTAAAATAACATACAAAGTAAAAGAAAAATATTTTGCTGACAACGAATCTATAGACTGCTTAGAAAATTGTAATTACACTTACAAAGAAAACATCTTCGTCTTAGAGAAAAAAGATAACAGATGGTTAGTAAGTGATTTCACCCTACCATATTAACTTTAGTGGTAGAAAATAGATACTTAAGGTATAAACTAATTCAAATTAGTTTTATATAGTATAATTTAAAATGTTGAAGGGAGGAATATTCTATGCCATGGTGGATTAAAAGATTATTCGGTATTTGTTAGTAATACACTGTCAACTTCACGTAAAATAGAAAATAAAAAAGTAAAACAATTGCTTTTTTGTTTTCTTTTTAATATACTTAACATAGGTGAGAAAAATGGTAAGAAAATTCAGGGAATTAACGATTTATATAATTGCTATGATGTTATATTTTGTGTGGCCTTATTTAACACAATTTATCATAAATCGAGTATTAGTAAGTGATACTAATACCATATATTTAACATTTGCCAGCAACATGGTTGTCAGCTTAATCATTATAGGCATTTATAAAGACGAATTAGAAGGAGATTTATTTAAATTTAATGAACATTTTTTCAAAAACATATTCTACGTAATAAAATGGTCATTAATATCACTTGCCATGTTCCTAGTAGTTAACCAAATCATATATATGTTAATCCCTAATATTAACCAAGAAAATACTAATATTATTTTAAATATGTTTAAAGATAATAAAATATTATTATTCATAAACACATTTATCTTTTATTCAGTAGTAGAAGAATTAGTATTCAAATTTCCTTTTAAAAAAATATTAAGTAATAAATGGCTATTTATAATTATAACTGGTTTTCTTAACGCTTTCTACACCGTATATTTTACCAGCACAAGCAAATTATCTTTAGTATTAATAATACCATATACCATATTATTATCGTGTTTTTCTTATGTGTATTATAAAAAAGATAATATCATATTTCCTATTATGACTAGAATAATATATAATCTAATTACAATATTAGTATTACTTTCTTAAAAGGGTGATGTTTTATGAAAAAAAGAATAAAAAAGATTTTAACTTTAACAATTACTTTTTTTGTTATGCTTTTTCCCAGCAAAATGGTAGTCAACGCAGCCATCGTTCAAACCGGAGCCATAGTAAATGATGGAAAAAGTTCTAACAATTTAAATGTAATAATAATAGGAATGCTTGTAGTCATAGTAATATTAGTAGGAAGTATCCTCTTCTCAAACAAAAAGTAACTCAATTGATTTTTTTTTTGCACTTTTATTTCAAACATCAAAGAAGATAAAAATTCAAAATATCAACAAAAGAATTAGACGTTAACAAACCAACAACCCTATACACAAGATTAGCAATAAAAAAAACAAATATCAAGAAATAGATGTTAATTTCTCCATATCTTGGTAAATATAAACAAAAAAATAAAAAAAATATTCATATTTTTATTGACAAACTAATACATTTATAATACAATAACTATTGAAAAAACGGAAAGTAGATTATTTATCTCACCTGATTGCCATAGCTTTAGGTCAAATGCTAATTATTATAAATGATATTTAGGTGTTTTAAATGAGTACTTCGTTTTTAAAGTATTCATTTTTTTTGGAGGTGTTTAATATCGCTAAATCATTTGAAAATCCCATCAATGAGCAAATACGTTACCGTGAAATGATGGTCATTGGTCCAAACGGAGAGCAATTAGGACTAAAAACAAAACAAGATGCTCTAACTTTAGCAGGATATGCAGGTTTTGACTTAGTATTAATGAGTGAATCATCTAATCCACCAGTATGTAAAATCATGGATTACAACAAGTTCAAGTATGAAAAAAAGAAAAAACTCAAAGAATCACAAAAAAAGCAAAGAGAAACCTTAGTAGAAACAAAAGAATTTCGCTTATCAGTAACAATTGATACACATGACTTCAATGTTAGAGTTAACAATGCCAAGAAACATTTAGAAAAGGGTAACAAAATTAAAGCAAGCATCCGTTTTAAAGGAAGACAACTTGCTCATCCTGAATTAGGAAAAGAAGTATTGCTCAAATTCGCTGATAACCTAAGCAACGTAGCAGAAATCGAACTTCAACCTAAATTAGAAGGAAGATCTATGACAATGGGATTAACGCCTAAAAAATAGAAGGAGGAAATAAAAATGGCTAAGAACAAACTAAAAACTCATAAAGGTACAAAAAAAGTATTAAATGTACGTAACAGTGGTTCTATCACAATAGGACATGCCGGTGGTAGACACAACAGTGGCAAGAAAACCACAAAAACAAATAGAAATAAAAGGTCAAGCAGTGTCTTAAGCAATGCTGACTATAAGAGAATTAAAAGCATTATCTAATGCTTGTGAGGAAGGAGAAATATTATGCCAAGAGTTAAAGGTGGCACAGTAGCACGTGCAAGAAGAAAAAAAGTATTAAAAGAAGCAAAAGGTTATTTTGGTAGTAAACAT
>OIZL01000780.1_pt1 | contig 20966 bp, 19 predicted proteins | sample 1588541 | NCBI WGS metagenome assembly OIZL01 (sample SAMN03283285) | human gut metagenome | biome: human-associated habitat; material: feces | host: Homo sapiens | place: Peru | collected 2012 | reverse complement strand
TAGAGCGCAACACTGGCAGTGTTGAGGTAAGCGGTTCGAGTCCGCTATACTCCACAATCAAAAAAACGCGACCCACTCCAGGCCGCGTTTTTTTGTTGTCATTTATGTTCCGTAAGTATTAACGCTCGATAGCTTCTTTGATGCAATCTACGATGTAGCGAACATCGTCGTCGGTCACGCAAGGACCAGTAGGCAGGCACATACCTGTTTTGAAAATGGCTTCGCTCACACCGTTGGTGTAGGCTGGTGCGTTTTGGTAAATAGGCTGCTTGTGCATAGGTTTCCACACAGGGCGTGCTTCAATCAGTGCTTTGTCAAGCCAAATGCGCATCGCTTCCACATTCCTGTTAGGCTGACACTCGGTGGTGATGGGCTTGGCGATATGCACCACGCCGCCAGCACCGCCCACTGCGCCTGTAACGGCTTTGCTATAGGCTTTATCTTCACCTTTCACACGCAATTCTGGATCGATGGTAATGGCAGTCAGCCAGAAGTTGGAATCGTATTTCCCGCAGGTTGGCTGGGTGTGCACGTGTATTCCCTCCACATCCTTCAGCAGTTCCTCATACAGCGCCTGAGCGTGACGGTGGTGAGCCAAATGCTTTTCAGCAACCGTCATCTGCCCACGGCCTATGCCAGCGCAAATATTGCTCATGCGGTAGTTGAACCCAATCTTCTCGTGCTGATAGTAGGGATAACTCTCGCGATACTGTGTGGCATACATCATAATCTCACGCCATTGCTCATCGCTGTTCGTGATCATAGCACCGCCGCCGCTGGTGGTAATCATCTTATTGCCATTAAACGACAATATGCCTAAGTGACCGAATGTGCCGAGCATTTGCCCTTTATATTTCGATCCGAATCCTTCAGCCGCGTCTTCAATTACAGGTATCTCGTATCGATTGGCAATCTCCATGATGCGGTCGCAATCGTAGGGCATACCATACAGTGCCACTGGAACAATCGCCTTTGGCTTACGCCCGGTTTTCGCAATTCTGTCCACAATTGCCTTTTCAAGCAAATCGGGGTCCATATTCCAAGTGTCGGGCTCCGAATCCACAAAAACAGGAGTGGCGCCTAAATATGTGATAGGGTGTGATGAGGCGCAAAAGGTGAACGATTGGACAATCACCTCGTCGCCAGCTTTCACGCCACACTCCACCAATGCAAGGTGAACGGCAGCCGTGCCAGAGGCAAGTGCTACAATACGCTTGTTTTCACCAATAAACTCCTCAAGAGCCTTTTCAAACCCATCGACATTCTGCCCCAAAGGCACAACCCAATTGGTATCAAAAGCCTCTTTCACAAATTTCTGCTCCATGCCCTCCTCCGACATGTGCGCCAAACACAAATAAATTCTTTTCCTTTCCTTCATCGTGAAGTAATTATATATATCAAATTCGTAATTATTTTTTTATGAGCAAATAGAGTTTAGATGAGAGGAAAATCATCACTCATAAGGTCACTTTTCTTGGTAATGACCACTTCGTCATACATCATCATCACAATATCCTCTTCATATTCCCCAATAATACTTTTGTTCTCAATTCCGTGAATGTTGTTGAGTATGAGTTTGATGAAATCAACGCCTGCACCATAGGCATGGAGATAAGCTCCACCAAATCGGGGGTTAATCTCATTGAGATAATATTCTCCGTCCTTCATAAAGAAATCCATGTCGCAGGGGCCATTTAATTCCAACACAGAGCATACTTCCTCTATGAAATCGAATAGTTTTTGGTCCTTGAATGAGATAGTCTTATTTGCTCCGCCCACACGAGTCTCTATTTTCTTTTTAGTGAAGGCCGCTACAGGTTTGTGGCTGATGCAGTCGACATACACATCGGCATCGCAGTCGCCTCCTGTCATCAACTCTTGAATAATGTAGGTGAATTTCCCATCTTTAAACTTAACTTCAGCCTCTTCCCAGGAGTTTACCTTTCCTATACCTACACTGCCACTGCCGTTGATAGGCTTCATAAACACAGGAAAGCTTATCTCGCCTTTTTCCAGTCCGTTTTTAAATCCCTCTAATGAGTTGTAAGTGAGTATTGTTCTTACACCTTTATCATGAAGATACTTGAACATTTCATATTTGTCATAACATAGGCGAGCTGTCCAGTCGGCTGGGCACAAAGGAAGAATGTCTTTTGATAGCAAGTCTTCTCTATTTTTTGCCAGTATCTCAATCTCTGGATCAATTAATGTAGTTATGGCCTTTACTTTGCTTTTTTCGCAAATATCTAAAACATGCTCATAATATGAGGGATCATCAATCCTTGGCACAAGATATGTTTCATCGGCCATAAATAATGCTGGTGCAACAGGGCTCATATCTGTTGCCACAATTTTACCACAACCGTTCATCGATTTGCGGAAGTCTTTAAGTAGGGTCGCTCTTCGACCACAACTACAAAACATGATATTATCCATTGTTTTGTCTCAATTATATATTTGTTATTTAAATTTATTCTTTACTATATGCTCTTGCGCTGTCCATTTTTCGCGAATCAGCTCAAAACTATCTTCATTTTTGACATAGATGTTGGGTATGTATCTAATAAACATAGGACTTAAACACATCGTGTATGCCCCAACATTGTTGTAAACAATTCTATCGCCAACGCTTAGCAATGGTTTGTCTTTTAATGTGTGCATACGGTCGTATTCAAGGCATGTGCAACCACTTACAATTTGTTCCTTTGCTATATCACGATTTTTGTTGTCGTCCACAGTTTCGCATAGATATGTGCTCTTTTTGAAAAATGGGTCAATGTCGTTTCTGCTGCCATTTGTAGTTATAAACCAGAGTTCCTTTTCCACATGCTTCACATCAATCACCTCACTTATAAATGAGAAGCATGATGCCACAAGAGCATTTCCTGGCTCAACGATTACGCATAAATTTTGCATCTCAAATTTTGACAATACTTCGTAAAACGCATCGCTATATTGTTGGTAAGTGGGTTTATTTGGGAATATTCCGAAAAATCCACCGCCCACATCTAAATAATTGATGCTTAAGCCATACTTCTTAATGGTCTGACAAGCATACTCTATGGATTTTTTATAGAATCTTACGCTTCTACTGTGGGTGGTCCTGTGAATATGTAGTCCTGCCAACTCCACATTGTCTATTTGTTCGATGAATGAAAGTGCATCTTTCAGTTCTTCAGTTTCATCAGAAAAACCAAATCTGCTGTTGTCATTTTCACCGTCGGCATCTTCTGGTGAGACGTGCGATATATTGATATTTACGCGTAGCCCAACATTGTATTTTTTATCATGGGGTAGTTCCTTAAGCCATGAAAGTTCTCTTTTCGTTTCAATATTTACTATCGCACCATGAAGGATAGCATCTATAAATGTTTCTTTCGACTTCAATGGGCCATTGTAGATGATGTTGCCTTTGTCGAATCCACATGCCAGTGCCAGTTCGTATTCGTCAGAAGAAACAACCTCGGCATAAGCTCCTAATTTTCCTGCACACTTTAGACAGAAAGGAACAGAGTTGGTTTTTACTGAATATCCAACTATTGAGTTCCCGAACTTGGAGTTTAAAGCCTCTTGAAATCCACAAACACTTCTTTCTAATTCCTTGGGGTCAAGAATAAAGCAAGGAGTGCTTAAATCATTAATTCTTTCCATTAAATAGGGGTGTTGTGAACTGCTTGTTCTCTACGTTATCGTTTTCTATGTCTTTGCGCAATACCACTTTTTTAGCTGTAGTCCAAACTACTTTCACATCAGTAATGAAAGAGATGTGGTCAACATACCAGACATCGAGTTCAAATTTCTTTGTCCAACTTAAATTGTTTCGACCATGACACTGTGCCCAACCCGTGATGCCAGGCCGCACGTCGTGTCGCCGCGATTGTTCTGCGCTGTATAATGGCAAATATTGCATTAAAAGTGGGCGAGGACCAATAATTGCCATATCGCCTTTCAGTACATTTATTAATTGTGGCAATTCGTCAATACTTGTGTTTCTGACGAATCGACCGAATTTAGTTATCCGTTGTACATCTGGTAATAGTTTGCCATCAGACCCTTTCTTCTCGTTCATAGTTTTGAACTTGATAATCTTGAATGGCTTGCCCTTGTATCCGGGTCGCTCCTGTAAGAAAAATGCACCCGCTCCCTCATTGAAAATCAGCAGCAGAATGGTCACAATCAACAGAAATGGCCAAATTATCAATAGCACGCAAAGCACTATGAAAAAATCAATTATGCGTTTAAAAAAATCCTTATACATTTATTATTTAATGAGAATGTATTATTTCATTAACGAATGAATGCAATTATGAAAACACCTCTTTTAATATCTCTTTCGTATCATCACCAAATAATGGTCCATTATTGAGTTGGTGAAAGTCAATTTCTCCAAAATGAAGATTTGCTTCAATTAAAATCGGCAGGTCATATTCATTAAGAGCGATGTCCCACGACACTAATCTAAAGTGTGGTAAAAGTTTTGCTTGTTGTGTGACAAGTTCTTTGATTTTCTCAAAATTGGGTATAATAAAATCTTTAAACTCTATTCCACTTGTTGGGTGCTTTTGAAATTTGATGCCTTTGGCACTATATGCAGTTTCTTTTAGTTGGCCATTATCATAAACGCCAACGGTAATACCACCACTGCTAGCGTTGTCTACTTTTGCCCCACTGATTCCCATACGTAGGATGGTTGAGTATATTTTCACATTTCCATCTTTCTTTAATAGGGAGAGCATGCGAATAGTATTTACAGAACTACTATTGATTTTTGACAATGTTTCGCTTTGTTGGAGTCCTTCTTGAATTACAACGTCATATGATTTCGATGATAGGATTTCTTGTAATTGCTTTTCTGTAATTGCTGAATTGTCAATAAAGGTGATTCCATGTCCACCTTCTGACTCTGTGGCCCGTTTTACGAAGCAAGTATTGAATTTTGCCGACAGTTTTGCTGCTTCTGCGACAGAAATTAAGCAATCATTTTGGTCATACCAAAATCCGTTCATGCTATAAGCTATCAATTTAGGTTGTTGTACACCGCAAAACATCCTTTTATAGTAACATTTGTGGTCTATATATTTAGCTCTCTCCCAATCATTGAAATATGGGTCGATGTAAGCATAATATAATGGATCGCTCATATATAATGGTGAGAAAACTCCCGTCGCAGAATAATAGAACTCATGACAACAATAATTAATATTCGAACCGAAAACATTTCGGATTTCTTTCTTTTGACTGTTTGTCAGCGTTTTTCGATTCAATGATTTTAGGCAATTTTTGAAGTATTTTGTCCAATAGTGATATTGTCTTTTCTTTCTATAAAAAAGTAAATATTTTTTGCAAGTGTTTTCTAAAAAATTGAAAATATTCATTTTGAGGAAATTATTTTTGTGATTTTTTCGTAATAGCAGTTACTACCAAGGTACTCCAATAGTTCGTAGTCTGGGTTGTGATTTCCTTCAATTAGTTCAACTCCATTTTGAGTAATCGCCACGTCCCAACCGATAAACCCAATTTGAGGGATGTGCTCCGCTGCATCACAACTTACTTTTATGACTTTGTCCCAATTTGGAATTTGATAGCCAAGCATAACTATATTAGTTCCTGGATGTATAATATGATTTTCGCCAGCTTTGGATTTACCTCTTGAGCATACAATGCCAGTTTGTAAATCTACTTCATATATCGAACCGCCTTGAGCATAATTATCAACCACAGAATCACCAACGCCAGCACGGAGTATAGCTTTTATTACATGAGCTTTCCCCTTTTTATCGAGAATAGTGTGAGTGCGAATTGTATTTACAGAAGTATTTCCAAACACCATTCTCTCATTTTGCTTAATAACCTCTTCAATTATCACATTTTCTGTTTTTAGCTCCTTATATAGCTTTGAGAGATCTGTATTGGGAGCATCAGACAATACAAATTTACGAATGCCTCCACCTTCCACTCCATTTATTGGTTTTATAATCACAGAGGTGTGGCTTTTTATGAAACTAATAACGCTTTCTTCCGAGGCTTGATTAATGTCTAACCAATCTCTATGAACAAATTCTTTAAAGTAAGTGTTGAAGTCTTGCTTTTCGTTCAGAATGTGAATGTATTCTTTTTTGTTAAGTTGGTCAAATAGCTTAACTATTCGATTGTAGGTTAAACATTTTTTTCGTTCTGCGTGGCTTTTTCTCCAGAACTCACCTATCACATATTGTCTTATCAAGCATCTGTGACTTATTACAGCACAAATGTAATCGAAATACAAATATGCTTTACAGATACCTTGTGTATGAGAAACATGGTTAAGTCCGTTCTGTACTTTCTTTATGTATTCTATGTATTTGTTCATTGTAAGCAATTCAATACCAAAGGATTATTCTTCGTAATCTTCTTTTCTGCCCCATAGCTGTGCCATAGGTTCTGTATCCATTTCGTGCTTAAAGTCGCGAAGCTGGTCAAGATAGCTGTATTTTGGGCGATATGACGGGAAGTCGCCAAAAGTCTTACTCATGTCAAAGGCATTTTCAAGTGGGTCGGGCTTGTTTGGCACATAGATAACCTCTGATGGATTGTCCTTTGGCGAGAACACTTCAATTATGCCCTTGATTTGCTCCTCAAGCGTCACTTGCCATCCGTTACCTAAATTATAGCATCCACCTTCTTTGTCGCTTTCAATGCAGGTCTGCACCATGCGCACGAAATCTTTGATATATACCATTTCTTTAGCTTTCTTACAGTTGCCCCATATCTCAATAGGCAAACTTTTGCTTGCTCTGTCCATTAGCATACGGAATGGCATCATTCTGCGTTTAAAGTCGGCATAATGATATGCGTTTGGATGATACTGATAAATCGTGAAAAAGCGAAGAGCAAAGAAATGAATGCCATATTCAGCTCTGTAGTGTTCCATCAAGTCGACAGCTGCGTTTTTAGCAATCGTGTAGATAGCATGATCCCCTGTGAGAGGGAAGTGGCGAGGAGCATCACACGGTATCACCATACCATTGTTGTGATATTTTGCCATATCTGAAGGTGTTTGTGGAAACACAATCTTCTTGCAGTTCACTGTTCGCATCCAGTTCAGCACATTCAGAGTGCCGATAGTGATGCTTTCAACCAAATCAATGGGGTCGAAAGCATATCGGCTGGGAAGTGAACTCGCAAAATGCGCCACAGCATATATGTCATCTTTCGGAAGAATATCAAAGGCCTTAGGGTCTTTAATATCAACGCTGTAGTACGACATTCCACGGTCGGCAAAAAAGTTATTATCATTTTTTCTGTGGCCTACAGCAATCACATCATATCCCTGCTCCTTCATGTGAACAGAAATATACGCGCCTAAATTGCCAGTGGCTCCAAAAACAACTATTTTCTTCATATTCATTTTTTTAGTTATATCCATTGAAAGGCTCCATTGAGGCATTGCCTTCTTGGGTAATACCGTCGCGATTGAGCACGGTTTTTATTGTGCTGATAATTATTTTTATGTCGGTCAGAAAAGAGCAGTTGTCCACGTACCACACATCGAGCTTAAATCTTTCTGTCCATGAAATACCATTTCTGCCGTGGCACTGTGCCCAACCGGTGATACCTGGGCGCACATTATGTCGGCGGGCTTGTTCGGTACTGTATAGTGGAAGATAATGCACACGCAATGGACGAGGACCAATCAGAGCCATGTCGCCCTTTAGCACGTTGATGAGCTGAGGTAACTCGTCGATAGAAGTGGAACGCACAAATTTGCCAACTTTTGTCAAACGCACACTATCAGGCAAGAGATTGCCCTCGGCATCGCGCTCATCGCTCATTGTCTTATACTTGATAATTTTAAAAATTCTCCCATTTAACCCTGGACGTTCTTGCAAGAAAAAAGCCCCAGCCCCCTTATTGGCAAAATGCAACCAAATAGCGACAATTAAAAGAATTGGCCAAATCACAAGAAGCGCAACAAGTGCTATGCAGAAATCAATTATCCGTTTAAAGCAATGTTGATACATTAATTAATGCTTAATATGTGTTCGACACTTTATTATAAAAGTCAATCATGCATTTTTGTACGAAACTTTTCTCAAATCGTTCCGAAATCATTTTTCTGGCATTTGCCGCCATTGATGCTACTTCTTGTGGATTTTCTACCCAATTTAGCATAGCCTCGTAGAGTGCTTGTTCGTCATGAGGAGGGATTATTGTGCCGTTTTTGCTTTCAACTATAATTTCTCTGCTGCCATTAATATCGGTTACGATACTTGGTAATCCCATCGCCCCGGCTTCTAGTACCACGTTTGGAAAACCTTCTCGATAACTGGGAAAAACCAGTGCGTCGGCATTCTGGTAGAAAGGTCGAACATCTTTTTGGCTACCGACTTCCGTGATGGCATTATTGGAGTGAATTTCTGCAGCGGTTTCAGGAAGTATTGGGTCGAGATTATCTTCTTTGGGACCAACAAGCACTAATCGAACGTGTTTATGCTTTTCATTTACACGTTTGAATGCGGCAACCAACTCGTTGATGCCTTTGTCTTTTACAATTCTGCCAATAAATACGAATGTGAAAACATCTTCCGTATTTCTTGACTCAGGCTTAAAGTATTCCATGTCCACTCCACGCACATTACCATAGCCCAACACTTTTATGGGTTTGCTTGTAATATGGTGATTGAGCAAGTCGGCTTTTACGCCTTCTCCCTCTGGAATAACATGTGTTGCGCAAGCGCATGTCAGCCAATCAGTAGCCATCAGAATCCTGCGCTGTATCCCTTTTGTGGTTGGCCATACGAGTCCAGTGAATGTGTGAATGCGTACAGGCACTCTGCAAAGCCATGACGCAATCATAGTTATAAGTCCAGCTTTCGGCGTGATAGAATGTACTATGTAGGGGCTTTCCTTGCGCAGAACTTTGTACATTTTCCATAGCGACTTAATGTCGCTAACGACGGATATTCTACGCTCCATAGCCACTTCAATAGTGTGAATGCCTTTTTCAGAAAGTTCATCAAGTTCTTTTCCAGGGGAGGAAACTCCCACTACTTCGTAATCTTTTTGAAGCGCAGGAATTAAATCTGAATAGAAGCAGATGGAATCGGCCACAGTTGTAACCCGTATTATTTTCTTTTTATTCATTAGTGATTTCTTGATAAACGGCATTATAGCCTGCTGCCATTTTTGATATATCGTAATCTTTAGCCCTTGCTTGGCATCGCTCTGCTACGGTTTTATATTTCTCTGGGTTTTCGCATAGGGTGCGAATGGCAGAGGCAAGTGCTATATGGTCGCCATCAGGGAACAAAACTCCTGCCCCATTCACCATTTCATGAAGTCCGTCAACATCGCTTGCGATGAATGGCCGTCCACTCGCCATTCCTTCGATGCTTGATAGCGAAAGACCTTCCCAATGCGAGCTAAGAACCACGATGTCGGTGGAGCTGAGAATATCGGGTATATCAGTGCGAACGCCAAGAAATTCCACATTTTTTCCTTCTGCCAATTTCTCAAGAATTGGTCGGCGTGGACCGTCGCCCACTATTTGAAGCGTGTAATTGTCTGGCAGTTCTGCCATGGCACGAATAAGTGTGTCTTGGTCTTTTTGTTCACGAAAAGCCGCAATCATTGTGATAATGAAGTTCTGCCTATTCGTTATTTCATTGATTGGCTTCAGAAAATTTGCAGTATTAACGCCATTGTATATAATGATGATTTTCTTTTTCTTCCCTATGTGAGCCTCAAGATTCTGTTTTGTTTGGTCGGCTATACAAATAATCTTCTCATATCGGGAATACATCCACTTGTCTGCCATTTTAAAATACCACTTTCCTCGACGGCGATTGTTTGCATTGTGCTCTGTAGTTACAAGCTTAGCTCCACCAAAAGTAAGGCATTTGGCTATGGGGACGAAAAGTTGACATGCAGTGTTGTGGGTGTGAATCACATCGTATTGACTTATAAAGTGGCAGAGTCTAAAAATGTGTTTTGGACTATACACGCTTTCGCCAATCGCCAGCGAGTGAATTTTGATGCCCATCGTCTCTGCCTGCTCGTAAAATGGCGTGCGAGTGCCATCAAACACCAATAGCTCCACTTCGTTGCCCATTTTCTTTAGCTCAGGCAGCAAGTCCACCATCAAGTGTTCGGCTCCACCAGTCCTTAACGAGGTTATTACATGCAGTATCTTCATTATATATTATGAGGTTCGGCAATTTTTAATGTCTTTTTTGTGCATTATATATCCAATTGGCTTTGTCCAAATCCATACAAATGGAAGTTTTGCAACTTTGAAATTGCGACCAATGCAAAATCGGAATCTCCAATAATTGATAGAGGCTTTAACTTTTTGCGAAAATGAAATGTTGTCATTCACCATTTCATAATAAAGGGTGGTGGTGGAAACTGGACTTTTCATTCTAATTTCTGTTATATAGTCTGTCAACCCTCCTGTTTGATATTCTACATTGTATATTGGTTGGTTGAAAAAATACAAGTTGTATTTCCTTGCAATTCTAAACCAAACAAGAGCTTCTGGGCAGAATTTTTCACCATCTATTTCTGGGAAAGGGAACTCTTTGAGAACTGAAGTGAGAAACACTTCTTTAAGGTCGCCATCCACACCATGCCGCATACGAATATCAATGCTATTGCTAACAATATGTTCTGTTGGTAATCCATTCCCAATGATTTTACCGTCAAAAGTTTGATCAAGCCCACATACACCACCAAAAGAAGTGTGGTTTTTTGCTTTTTCGTATTGCTTCAATACCGTTTCGATTGACTTTTCTGGTAGTGTGTCATCGCTGTCGGCTATGAAAAAAAGGTTGCCTTTTGCTTCTTTTACGCCACGGTTGATTGCTCGATGTTTGCCACCATTTTCTTGGCAGAAATATCGAATAGTGATGTATTTGTCATTGATAAAACCATCAATAATGCTTTTTGTGTTGTCCGCTGAGCCATCGTCCACAATAACCCATTCAAAATCTTTACATGTTTGTGCGCAAAGACTTTTATATAGGCGTGGTAATAGGTGGGCGCGATTATATGTTGGGGTAAAGACAGTGATGCGCATTATTTGTAGAATTTATCTTCATCATACTTTTTGTCATATTCATAGATGCGATGAATAAAGTCGCCATCTCTAAACCCTGGAGTGAAAAATGTCTTATACGGCGAAAGAAGCACACCCCATGATATGACAATACGAACAAACAGAACCACACACATAGAAACAAGCGTGAAGTTATAAGCCGAGGTTTTTATTCTTTTTCTTGAAGCAAAATATGAAAGGACACTAAAAATGCCAATCAAAAAATACCAACTTAAGCGACCGCCATTCTCACTTCTACTGAAAATAAGGAGAACCGCGCAAAAGATGAAAGCTAAATTACACATCATCACTTGAAGTTTGTTTTTTTCGTTGATTTCATCGTATCGTTTTAAGATTAAAACGAGAAATACGAAAGCTTCAAGTAGGTATTCTAAACGCAAATTTGTTACTTGAGTGTTGCCAATACCAGCAATTCGTTCAGCATCTACGATTTCGGCATACCTATCATAAAAACTGCTAGCGATACCGATAGCACCAAAAACTAAACATATTACCATCCAAGTGATTATAGTTTGTTTGCTGAATTTCTTGATGGGAATAAAATACACAATTGCAAATAATATGGCCGAATTATGCACAGTAAATGCTAATAATGTTAGAGAGAAAAATTTAATTGGTTTTTTATTTATTGCATATTGTATTGAGCACCATGCTATGCTTGCAGCCATCACTTGACGCAGATAAGTGAATGTGAAGAAAAACCACAATCCCATAAACAGCATAACGACCATGGGAGATCGGTTCGTGTATTTCAGCATTGAATAGAACACTAACGCATATATAAATAGTGTGAAAATCAATATGAAAATGTACCTATTAGAGGTGAATAGGGCTATAATAGCATTTAATGTGATATAGCCAAGTTCTTTTCCGTATAGTCGAAAAATTCCAGAGCTTAATATGGAACCGCTCTTATGTAAATCGTTTGCTAAATCGTCAAATAATTGGCAATAAATATATCGGTCATATCCTCCAAGCATGTCGGCAATGCCCACAAAAACAGCCAAAACGAGCATATACACGCCAAGTGCTTTAGGGGTGAGTGGCTTATCAGCCCCCCTTGATAGGTAGAGGATTACACTAATTACTATGAGAAGTATATATAAAACCATGATGGTATAGTACTACAAAAGCTTAAAACTGAAGTGTTTTGCTTCTGTCACATTAATTAAAAGTGTTGTTTGCAAAAAGGTTGAAAAAAATAGAAGAGTTTTTTGTTCTTCCATGTTCAGTAAGCACCATTTGCCGTCCTTTTTCTGCCATTTTTTCATATTTACTTCGATTATTAGTAATATCTTCCAAGAAATTTATAACATCTTTGGGATAGTTGTAAATTATACATGAATCATTATGTTCAACAGCAATATTCTCCAAAGCATAAGGAGTTCCAATCACAAGTAGACCATTTGCAAGCGCATCAAGAACTTTTCCTTTTGTACCAGTACCAATGGTTATTGGCGTTATTTGTATGTCATGCTTTATGATTTCTTCTAAGTATGATGGTGCAAAAGTTATGTGTTCAACGTTGTACCCAGAATGCCTCATCATTGAAACGTGTTTTTCCCATCCTTTTCCAAGGAAAGTGAAATTGTATTTTTCTTGGAAAGAGTTTGTGTTACAAAGTGCAGCCACTAACTGTTCTGCTTCATATTGCATGTAGATGTTATTTTGCCCAGCGATAAGAATTTTAATTGTGTCATTAAAATGTATAGCTTTAGGGGTGGGGGAAATATCGTAATGTGGATGGCGAATAAAGGATGCGGTTATGTTTTGATTCAACGTTTGTAATTCTTTCGCATCGGCTTCTCCCACGAGATGGCATATTGTTCCTTTTCTTAGATGTCGCTCCATTCGTCGGTATTTATTCCACATTATTTGATTATTTAGAGGGCGAAGATTTGGTGAAAGTTTTTCTTTTAAATCCAAACATCTCTTATAATAAAGTGATTCGCAATCAGGGAGTGTATGCACACACTTATAGTTTGGAAACTGGAAACAAATATGCCACATTTCCTCCCCATTCACCCAGATGCCGTCAGGCTTGTCGTCTGTAATTTCTTTTGCAATTTCTTTCGGAAGTTTTAAATAACCAGCAAAAGGGAATCGTAATATAGCTCTTATTAGTTTAAGTTTTATAATTACATGCCACCACCATGGAAGTGGAAGAGTTGTGATTTTGCAATTTAATTCCTTTTCTATTGTTGTGATTTCTTCACTTTCGATATTGTTAATATTATAGGTGTAAATAGAAAGGGATGTCCCTTCTGGTCGGTATTTCGCCAAGTGAAAAGAGAGTGCAGAAGCTCCTCTTTTATTTTCAGCTGTTGGTGTTAATATACTGATACAGGTAATATGCATGGTTTCACTATTTATTTTTAAAAAGCCAAATTGAGAGAATAAGTGCTTTTAGCTCACCTGTTTTTCCAGTAACAATGAAAAACAGTATTTTAAAAAGATTGAAGATGTCAAAGATTAGAAGTTCTATAAATGTGGGAATTATAGGCCTAATATATGCATTTAAATAATATCTTACACATTTGAACTTTGAAAAAAAGTAGTTTTTTGCTGAAAGTTTTATAAAAGTTGGACTTGGATATTCTGATAGTTTTAGATAATATCTGTAGTAATGGCTTTGTGGGAATGAGATATTGAACCAAGGCTTCAAGTCGCTTGCATAATGAAGAATCTTTGGGTGATACATATAATCATAACAATCATTGAATTTACAATTACTGTTTAATGGCGCAATTGCCATTGTCGTTTTGTTCCATACTGGAGAGAGTGAAAACCAAGTTTTCTTAAATAGGTAATTTAATGCGTCTTGATCGTGTAGAAAAATTGGATTTCTAGGTTTTTTTGCAAATTCAAGAAGCTTTTCTTGTGAATTATTGTCTCTCCAATATTTGAGATTTATCATCATAATGCCTGAGCAAAATGAACTGTCGCTCATTTCAAAATTCAATTGTTTGCGATGAATTGAGTTGTAAGGCATAACATCTTTACAAGCTGCAAGAGAGTACGAAGAAATGTTGATTTTAAATAAATCAGAAATGTTGCTTAAGATAATCATATCACAGTCTATGTATAAGACTTTATCTATATCCTGTGACAATATTGTGGGCAATAATATTCTATAATATGCGGCTTTTGTTAAGGGACGTTTTTTTCTAAATTGAACACCTTCAAGAATTGTTTCGTCAACTTCATAAAAAATGATATTTTGTGCATATTTTTTGCCAAGTTTGTGAATCGCTGTTTTGTTGATTTCTGACAAATTCTTGGTTAGGACATGTACAATAATAGAATGATCTTTATTATTATCAAATAGAGAGCATAGCATAGCACAACAATGTTGTGCGTAATTATTATCAGTATTACATGTAATATTAAAAACCATATTTAATAATTCCAAATTAAATTCCACATTTGTTCGTTCTTTGATTTTATGATGGAATATTTTTCTTCCAATTGAAGACGCACTTTTTTATTTATTTCCTTATTTAAGAAACGTAAAACAAGTTCGTGACTCTTTGTGTAATTATTGATATCTAAAATGCACTCTTTTTGGTTGAAATCCTCGAATATTTTCTCATATTTATGACTCCAGCTCGTTGCTAAGCAGGGAACTTTTGAATTTAAAGCTGAAGAAACTCCGTGGAATCTAGAAGATATGCATAAATAGGAACTGCTGATTAGCCCTTTGATTACCAAAGCATTTATGTTTGTAACAATCTCGATGTCAATGTTTAAGTTTTTTTTAATCTCTTGTGCGAGATTGAAGTCTTCAATTCCTTCGTGGTTAAGAAGATAGCATGTTTTATTCTCATGGGTGATTGTATTAATTAAATCACAATAGAAATTTATGTATTTATTTTTTGTTGTAATTCCTCTGTCCACCATTCTTTTGTTAGGAATAATGCAGACACAGTTCCTCAAATGAGAAAACTTATCAGGGACATAACCCTGTACAGAAATTGTGAAATCTGGATAATTTTTGATTTTATTAGAATTTATACCACATTTCATAAGGCAGTCATATGAAATGCTTTCTCTAGCAAAAATTAAATTTGCATATTTGCCAATAGTTTTAATTCCGTTGATAGTGTTTTTTTCATTTGCAGGACCAAATGCTTGTGGTAAGAAAAAGATTTTACCATGTTTTGACTTGACATGCTTTAAAACCACTTCCCAAAACTCACTAAGGTATTGTGTGTGATGCCATGAGTCTGTGAATGTATATCCACTGGCGTCAAAGAAGTAATCTATCGATGTCAATGGATATTCGCTTAAAAACCAACCATAAGGGAGTTTTAACTTCTTAAATATACCTTGAGCTCTAAATTTGGATCCAATCTTTGCTATAGGTTGGTGTCTAAATGTTAATGAGCTATTTAGATATTCAATATCCTGCAGTTTAATGTTATTGGGCATGTATACAGTTGCAGAAGGATGCTTTTTCTCAATTTCTTTGATTATAGCACATAGCATCAATTCTGCACCTTTGTTTTTTGTGTTAATGCCTGATAAATATATATTCATTGTATTAAGTTTTTAATTTTATTGACAATTCGAAATAATAAGCAGTTTCGCATTTTTTCTCTGTTTTTATATCTGCGAATAATATAATTTCCTTTCTTTATTATGTCTTCTTTGCTCAAACATTCTGCTGTCGTGAAATCTTCTATTTTTTTTTCATATTCCATGATTAACTCAACAGCTTCATCTTGATTGTTTTTTACAGAAAATATCTGATTTAATACATTTGATTTTCTGAGATTTAATAGAGCTTTAAAAAAATAAGAAGAATCTTTTTGGCGTTTGCATAGTTGTTGGCTTGTGATAATATCTTCAGTTCTTCTTTTTTTCAATCGGACAATATTGTTTTCTATCATGCTCTTAATTAACTCAGACCCAAGTTTTGTTCTTGTTAGAATTAGTGACTCTCCATATTTTGTGTCTGTGGACTCTAGTCTCCATGGGTCGCCCAGCACGATGTCTGCGTCTGTATTGATTTTGTCATAGCAAACTCTACATCTGGGGGGGGTCAAGAACTCTTTTAGAGATATCCTGTGGCTTTTTGTGAAAATATGTTCGTTACCGTTTTCGTCAGCAACTACTAATGGCGCATTGTGGTATTGGTGAAAAACTCCATTTCTTGTATAGCCTTTATGCCGCCAATTGATTTTGTAGGGAACTTGAGATTTGATATTACTATGAATAATGTCAAATATTGCATCGGTTAATGTTCTATCACAAATTAAGCCAATATAATATTTAATATTCTGGAATTTAGGCGATATGTGGGCAAGTTTTCTAGCCCCTTGTATATGACAAGGTAGCCCAACCAGAGCAAGTCGATTATATTTATATGTGTGTTTAAGGGATTTTAGAAGTGGAACAGGGGTGTAACAGGATTTTTGTACTGCCATTAATTCTCTGGCATCCTCAATTATAATTGATTCAATTTTTGGATGTGGGAAGCCGTATGTGCTTTTACAAACAATCGCAGCGTCAATCTTATTTGTTTCAAATAAATATTTAAGTGTGGTTGCACATAAGCCCCCACTTTGTCCATTTGTGTACAATTTTTGGTCTAAACAGACGCCTGTGTAGAGTTCTGAAGTGCAACCCAATATGTCTTCTATTGATGGCGCTGGTTTTATTTTGAAACTGGGGCAAACTTTCATGCATAGTCCGCAGCTAATGCATTTATCATTTGTTGTGGCATATAAACGCCCAATGTTTGTGCTTTTAAATTCTACTGCGTCTTTTGGACATATAGAATAACAAGCACCACAATTTGAACATAAATAATTATCAGATATAATATTTATATTTTTATGCATGTCAGATGGTTTTGGCTTTCAACTTGTTTAAAGGGGCTGTCACTAGATTTTTCTCATATTCGTTCATACTAAATTTCCAAATTATAATTATGTAAAAAAAGATATAAACGAATACAAGTATACTAATATTATACAGACCATTTAAATTCCACTTAAAAATATTAAGGAATATTTTGAAACATATAGACAATAATGTTGGTGCTATTGCCATTTTCAGTATTTCTTTCCAAAACTTTTTAATATCAATGTTTTGCTTATTATGATAATATATGTTCATAACGATACCATGTCCAAGTACTAACGCTCCAGAAATTGCAATTCCACATCCAATTATACCATATAACTGAGTTAAAACTACTTGGAAAAACAAACTTAAAAAAGAAATTAATACATATACGATAGACCTAAACATCATTTGATTTCTTGCTTGTAATATGGTTATTCCTAAGTTCTGTATCAATGGTATGCTTAGTGTACTTAGGAACATCATGGCCAACGCATAAGAATTCTCATAGTCGCTTCCTGCCCATAAAATTATGAAGTCTTTACCAAAAATGACAAATAAAGTCAGTACAAAAGAAATCATAATAAATTGCACTCTCCCCGTTTTAATAAACAAATTAGAAATTTCAGAATTTGAAACCTTTTGAGTAATCAATTTTGTTACTTTAGGTAAAAATACACTTGAAATGGCAGTGGAGAAAGACCAAAACATATTTGTAATGCTTATCGCTACAGAAAATATTGCAACAGAGCTTGTCCCTAATGATGAACCTAAAACAAATTGTCCTGTACTCCAATAAATTCGATTTATTATATCATTTAAGAAAATCCAAAATGAATAAATGCTGACTTCTTTGAATAATTTTTTGTCAAAATTTTTGAATTTGACTTTTATATTTAGTTTGTTATAACAATATATAATGTTGATCCCCAGCGCAATAAAATTGAAAACGGTTTGTACAACAACCATTGCTACTGCTTTATGGCCGTAGGAGAGAAGAATCACCATTGTGAAGGTGCTTATAATAATTTTTATTATTTGAATAACTCTTAGAAAAACAAACTTCTCATATGCTGTAATGATTGCCCCATATATGCTTAATGGAAATGAAAAAGCAAGATTAAAGAGCATTAATATAATTATTGTGTGTGTATGTTGAAGCTCTGTTGGAGTTAAAGCAGCAGAAAACAAAGAATCAATATTATAATATAATATGCCTCCTGCAATCAAGGTTATTATTCCTATTCCACAATACAATGCAGTAAACATGCCAAACATACAATATTGTTTTTCATTGTTGTCTTCTGCTCGATATTTGGCAGTATATCTAATGACAGCATTCCCAAAACCGAAATCCAGCATAGAAAGATAGGCAATCATTGAGCCTGCGAGCGAATAGATGCCGTACTCACTTTGCCCTAGCATTCTGAGCATGAATGGTGTATATGCTAAACCGGTTATTGCATTTAACGCAATAACAACATAGTTTAGAACAATACCTGTTTTAATTTGGTTTATTTGCATTGTTGGGGATTGGTCATTGTGGGGTGGGGGCGAGGAGGTGCTTGGGGATGTAGATGGTGGCTATTGCCACTACGCCGGGGATGGAGATGACGAAGCGTTTGTCGCCTCTGATTTTTACGATGTAGCCTTCCTGGTCTTTGAATATGCCGTCGAGCACTCGCACTTTGTCGCCCATCGCCAAGTTTTCGTCAATCACTTCCAAGTTGCGGCACCCCGATTCCACGGCAGTTCTGAACACGTCGATGTCGCGCTGCGTGATGGGGCAGAGCGTCTTTTCGCCGGGCATTCGGTATGGCCACATTTTTTTGCTGTCTTGCATTTTTTGTGCAAACGCCTCTGTGCATTTCACGAAAATCACCGATGGAAGCAATGGTTTGTCTTGAAATGCTTCATCGGTGGGCGTGTCGTAAGATGCGTCTTTGAGTTGCTTGCGCAATGCGTAGTAGGTTTCAAAGCCTTCGCGCCGGGCAATAGCTTGCGCTTCGTGGGGTGTGCGTACCGACATTCGGAACGCGTACCACTGGAGCGATTGGGCTGTTGATTCCATAAAAAAGATTGCGAATGTGTATAAGGCCCCCAAACCCAGGCGCATTGCCTGCGGTCAAAATGACTCGCGCTGCATTTTCTCTTTCAGCATCCCGGCTCTGTACAGCTCTGCACACAGCCTGTTGGGTGAGCCATCAGGGAACTTGGTTTTCCTTGCCGACTTCGCAAATCGGGTACGGAAGGGATTGATTGTTAGTGATATGTTAGCGTCGTGGGGCGATGTTTCACGCCCCCGATGCGTTAATTCTGCTATTTATTCCCAGTTGTAAGGATAGCGGGTGATGTCGTCTTCGGTGAGACGCTCGCCCGATTGAACTTCAATGATGTAGAGGTCGGTGATGGCGCGGATAGCGTGGAACTGCTCACGGCGAACATGCACCACGTCGCCAGCCTTCACTATGCGCTCTTCGCCACTCAGCACCACGCGGCCTGTGCCGTTGATGATGGTCCACACCTCTTCGCGTTGGTGGTGCACCTGATAGCTGATGTTTTTGCCTGCCTTGATGCAGAGCTGCTTGGTGAGCACTTTCTGACCGTCGGGAAACTCGATGTGGTCAATCACCTTGTATTCGCCCCAGCGGCGCTCCTCGTACATTGGGCGTGCGTCGGGACCGAGTTTCGCAAGGTGGGTTTTGAGATCTTCGGAGTGGGCTTTGTCTGCCACCAGAATGCCGTCGCTGCTTGCTGCCACCACCAGATTGTCGGTGCCGAGGCAAATCAGCGGCATGCTGAGCTCGTTCACCACATGGGTGTTTTTTGCCTCTGGGTCGAGCACCACTTTGCCAATGGTCTGATTGGGTAACTCTTCGGTGAGGGCATTCCATGTGCCGAGGTCTTTCCACTGGCCTGTGAATGGAATCACTGCCACCGATTCGGCACGCTCTGCCACTTCGTAGTCGAAGCTGATTTTTGGGAACTCCTGATAGCGTGAGCGAACTTCAGCAAACGATGGCGCGCTCACGTATTTATTGAGAATCGAGGTGATGTAGCCAAGACGGAACGCAAACACGCCACCGTTCCACAGTGCACCTTCGGTGAGCAACTGCTCGGCAAGCTCGTGCTTTGGCTTCTCCACGAATCTGTGCACTTGGCGAATGTCTTTTTCTGCATCGGCAGCCTGTGGCACGATGTAGCCAAATTTGGAGGAAGGATTCGTGGGGGTGATACCCATCAGCACGAGGTCAGCAGCCTTAGCCTCCACAGCCTTCACCATTTTGGCGATAGTCTGGAAATATCCGCTTTCGGTGTAGGGGTCGCAAGGCATCACCACCACCGTTTCGTCGGCTGGGCAATGCTTTTCTTTTTGGAGATATGCTGCTGCAAGTGCTATGGCAGGGAAAGTGTCGCGACGAGCAGGCTCGGTCACGATGTCGACTCCGTATTCGCTAAGTTGGTTGGAAATCATATCGGCTTGTGCGGCGCTTGTTGCCACTGTGATGCTTTCAAGCAGTCCTGCTTCTTTGATTTGGCGTACCACTCGTTGCACCATCGATTCTTTTTCGCCGTCGGGTGATTTCAGTAAGCGAAGAAACTGTTTTGCCTGTGCTCCGTTAGATAAAGGCCATAAGCGCTGACCGGAACCACCTGATAATAAGATAATTTTCATGTTTATGTTATAATATATTTGCCAGGCATTTATTTGCCCGATGTAAACCTTTCACGCGTGCACGCATACACGTGCGCACAATATCACACAAATTTACAACTTTTCTGCCAATTTTTGAAATTTTAAGCAAGCTAAATAGCCCATGTGCAGCAATCTTTTTCACTTTTATGAGAGAAATGAGGGTGGGGTGCGTTTTAGTTCAGTGGATAAATACAGGAGGGCACGGAAACAAAAACATATAAAACATCCTTTTGCCGATGTCAGTGCTTCGCACCTGTCGTTAGTGCTGCGGCATGTCTGATTTCAAGCAGAGGCTTGAATCAGCCACACCACAACCCTAACGCC
>OIZL01000776.1_pt1 | contig 21018 bp, 17 predicted proteins | sample 1588541 | NCBI WGS metagenome assembly OIZL01 (sample SAMN03283285) | human gut metagenome | biome: human-associated habitat; material: feces | host: Homo sapiens | place: Peru | collected 2012 | reverse complement strand
TATTACATAGAATTAGTTAAAAATAATAATTTATCAGTTAGGCAGTTAAGAGAAAGAATAAAATCTAATGAATATGAAAGACTTCCAGAATCTACTAAAAATAAATCAGTAGAACAAAAAGAATCCGATATAGTTGATTTTATCAAGAATCCAATTTTGATTAAAAATAGCAATAAGTATGATATATTTTCAGAGAAAGTATTACAAAAATTAATTTTGGAAGATATTGAAAACTTTTTAGAAGAATTAGGAATAGGGTTTACTTTTATAAAAAGTGAATATCCAATTAAATTAGGTAATAGATACAACTATATTGATTTATTACTTTATAATATTAAATATAGGTGTTATGTAGTCGTAGAATTAAAGATAACAGAACTTAAGAAAGAGCATACTGGACAAATTATGACTTATATGAATTATATAGATAAGAATATAAAAACTATTGAAGAAAATGATACAGTAGGAATTATTATTTGCAAACAAGATAATAAATATGTAATTAAATATTGCTCTGATGAGAGAATAATTGCTAGAGAATATGAATTAATATAATATAAAATAATTAAATAAAAAATAAAAAAACAGTCATATGATTATCAATTTTGAATATAATATTTAAGGATAAGAAACATAGTTTATGTGTCCGCGAATCGCAAAAGATTTGCGTTTATATAGATAAGAAACTCTTAAATAAAAAATAGAGTTTCTTTTTTTTCTAAAAGTGTCTACTTCTAGTATAATTTAATATACTTTTTGAAAAAAATATATTATAATTATTTCTATAGGTGAGATTTGAATATGAAAGAAAGTATAAAAAATAATATTAGAAATTTTAGCATTATAGCCCATATCGATCATGGTAAAAGCACACTTGCCGACCGCATTTTAGAAGCAACTAATGCCATATCAAAAAGAGAAATGAAAGACCAATTACTTGATAATATGGATATTGAAAGAGAAAGAGGCATCACAATCAAACTAAATGCAGTTCGACTAAAATATAACTTTAACAATGAAGAATACATATTAAATCTAATTGATACCCCAGGCCACGTTGATTTTACTTATGAAGTAAGTAGAAGTTTAGCGGCTTGTGAAGGTGCTGTTTTAGTCGTAGATGCCACTCAGGGCATTGAAGCTCAAACCTTAGCTAACGTTTATCTAGCCTTAGAAAACAATTTAGTCATCGTACCAGTCATCAACAAAATAGATTTACCTAACGCAGACGTTCCTTTAAGAAAGCAAGAATTGATTGATACATTTGGCTTTACTGAAGAAGAAATCATATCAGTCTCAGCCAAAACAGGTGAAGGCATAGATAAATTACTTGAATCCATAATCAAGAAAATACCAGGGCCAAAAAGAGATGATGAAGCCCCACTAAAAGCCCTTATTTTTGATAGCTATTTTGATTCATATCGTGGAGTCGTAGCCCTAATAAAAATTGCCCAAGGAACCTTAAAAAATACAGATAGAATAAAAATGTTATCCACCGGAGCATGCTATGATATAGTATCACTTGGTGTTCATACACCTAAAGAAGAAAAGCAAGAAATGCTATCTTCAGGAGAAGTTGGTTTCATTACCGCATCCATCAAAGATATTACCTTAGTAAAAGTAGGAGATACTATAACTCACGAAAAGAACAAAGATATAACCCCACTAGAAGGTTATAAAGTAATCAAACCATCAGTTTTCTGTGGACTCTATCCAATTGATTCAAAGAAATATCCTAACCTAAAAGAAGCCTTAGAAAAATTAAAATTAAACGATGCTGCCCTAACATTTGAACCAGAAACCTCTATTTCCTTAGGCTTTGGTTATCGAACTGGTTTTCTTGGCCTATTACACATGGAAATCATTAAAGAAAGAATAGAACGAGAGTTTAATATTAAATTAATTGCAACATCCCCTTCAGTTATATATGAACTAACCCTAACTGATAACACTGTTGTTACAATAGACAATCCATCCAAGTTCCCTGACAAAACAAAAATCAAAACGGTTAAAGAACCATATGTAAAAACCAGTATTTTTGTTCCAAGCGAATATATTGGTAGCATCATGGAACTATGTCAAGACAAACGTGGAACCTATCTAAACATGGAATATATTGATACAAAGAGAGTAAATATTCACTACGAAATCCCTCTTGCCGAAATTGTTTATGATTTCTTTGACAAGCTAAAAAGTTCTACCAAAGGATATGCATCATTTGACTACGAACTAATTGGTTACAAAGAATCAGATTTAGTTAAATTAGATATCCTAGTAAATGGCGAAGCCGTTGATGCCTTAAGCGTCATAGTACACAAAGAATTTGCCTACAAAAGAGGAAGAATTATCGTAGAAAACCTCAAAAACATCATACCAAGGCAAATGTTTGAAATACCTATTCAAGCGGTCATTGGTAGCAAAGTTATCTCTCGAGCGGACATAAAAGCCATGAGAAAAAATGTCTTAGCAAAATGCTATGGAGGCGACGTTTCGAGAAAAAGAAAACTACTTGAAAAACAAAAAGAAGGCAAAAAGAAAATGAAACAAATAGGACGCGTTGAAATACCTGATGAAGCATTCCTAAAAATACTTAGTACAGATGAAGAAAATAACTAAAGGAGGTATCAGTACCTATGAAAAACAAAAAAATCGAAGAATACCTAAAAGAGGAAGAATTCATCCATGTTGATAATATCTATACCGAACTATTAAACAACTTTTATAAAACCATCACAAAAATAGGAAAAGCCTTGGCCAAAAACATTCTAGAAAACGATATTGACGGAGCAATAACCATCATCAACAACCTAAGCATCCTAGTAAAAGACAAAGAAAAAATAAAGAAAATAAAAAAAGTAATTGAAATAAGTAATGATGATACCAGTTTTACCACTGATGACTACCAAATATTAATGTTTCTAATTTTCTATTATAAAGATTATGAATTAATAAAATACTTTGTACTATCTAAACCAAATGGTGTTAAAGAATTTAAAGATGCCTTAGAAGAAGTTTTAGATTATTATCTAAAATTACCAAAAAACAATCCGGATATTAACTACTATGAAAAAATCCTAGAACTTTTTTTATATAACATGAAACCCCAAGACCTAACAAAAAACAAAGGCAAATACTTACAAATGATAAACAAAAGCCCTTGCAAAAATTCTTGGCATATCAAAAAAATATTCAACATCATAGAAATGAGTGATCACGTTACCAAAAAAGAATTAGGCAAAAAATATCGCATTAAATATCATTTTCCTCAACATGTTATAGAAGAAATACCCAGTATTTATCAAAATCTAGATAACAGAGTAGACCTCACTCAACAAAACACAATAACCATAGACGGAGCAAAAACCAACCTATTTGATGATGCCTTCTACATTTTAGAACTACCAAATGGTAACTATAAATTATATATCCACATCGTAGATATCCCTTCCTATATCAAAAAAACAAGCAACATTAACAATGAAGCATACCTAAGAGGAGAAACATTATACTTACAAGACTGCAACATCCCTATGATACCTGATGAAATAACAACATTCATGTGTTCCCTTAACAAAAACAGCATAAAAAATGCCATTACATACGAAATAAATTTAGATTCCAACTTTGATTTCATAGGTAATAATATTTTAGATTACCTAAAAATATATAAAAGCCTCATTTGCATCAAAGAAAATTATTCTTACCAGTGGGCGGACCGACTAATCAAAGATGAAAATGACAACAACATCCTATTCGACGCCTACCTAATCACAGACAAATTAAAACGCGAAAACGCCAGCAAAGAAATATATCGTAACATTCAAAACAGATTAGACAGACTAAATTACAGCGTAGAGCCAAAAGAAAGCACCTTGAATAACTTATCAGCCAGCATCATCCAAGAATTAATGATTTTAGTCAATCACCTAACAGCCGAGTATTTTATGCAAATTGATATGCCGTTCATGTATAGAAACAGCAAAAGATTAAGCAAAGAAGAATTGAATGACAAACTAAAAATGTATTACGACTATATCGACAGTAACAAACTTAACCTAAACGAATTAAACTGTTCCAACGTAAGAAACATTGCAGATATATTATCGCGAACAGCATATTATTCCATTGACAACGAAGGCCATTTTGGCTTAAACATGAATACCTATTCACACAGCAGTTCACCCATGAGAAGATATGCCGACATTATCAGTCAAAGATTAATATATGATTTTATCTTTAACAATTACCTTAATAACAGTTTAATATATAAATGGGAAGAAGAAATAGAAGAAACAAGTAAACACCTAAATGAAAAAGAATCCAGCAACGAAATGTTTGAAGCCGAATACAACTTCCTAATAAAAAGAAAGATTCTAAAAAAATATTAAATAGAAAGGAAACAAATATGGAAGAAGACAGAGTAGTAACTTCTAAAGAATTAAAAGAAGATACCTTTGAAAAAACAATTAGACCTGATAGCCTAGATGAATACATTGGACAAGAAGACGTAAAAAATAACATTAACGTATTTATCAAAAGTGCAATCATGAGAAGTGAATCATTAGATCATGTCTTATTATATGGGCCACCAGGCCTAGGAAAAACAACATTAGCAACCATCATTGCTAACGAACTAGGCAGTAATTTAAAAACAGCCTCTGGACCATCTATAGAAAAAAGTGGTGATTTAGCCGCGATTCTATCCTCAATTGAACCAAATGATGTCCTATTTATTGACGAAATACACAGAATACCAAGATATATTGAAGAAATATTATATCCTGCCATGGAAGATTTTTCCCTAGACATTATTATTGGCAATGATGGAAGCAGTCGCAATATCAAAATAAACCTACCACCATTTACTCTAGTTGGAGCAACCACCAGAGCTGGAGACCTATCAAGCCCATTAAGAGATAGATTTGGAATAGTATGCAAATTAAACTACTATAATGAAGAAGAACTATTTAAAATAATAAAAAGAACATCAAGAGTATTAGATACAAATATCGATGATGATGCAGCCATAGAACTCGCAAAAAGAAGTCGTGGCACCCCAAGAATAGCAAACCGTTTATTTAAAAGAGTAAGAGATTATGCCTTAGTTGAAGGCAAAGGTTATATCGATTTAAGCATCATGAAGACAGCCCTAAACAGATTGAAAGTAGATGAATTAGGCTTAGATGAAACAGACTACAACTTATTAAAATCAATCATCGAAAAATTTAATGGAGGACCAGTAGGAATAGATGCCATAGCCAATTCCATTGGCGAAGAAGCCACAACAATTGAAGACGTATACGAACCTTATCTATTACAAACTGGGTTGCTCAAAAGAACCACACGAGGTAGAATGGTTACAGAAAAAGGAATAGAACATATAAAGAATATGAAAAACAAATAAATCTTTATATGTTTTTCCTTTGCTCTCGCGTTATAGTTCCTTTGAAACATTCTGTGAAAAGTAATTTAATTTTAAAAATTCTATTGATAGTTATTAAAATATGTGGTATTCTAATAATATAAAAGTAGGAAAGTGAGGAATGAGATATGGCAAAAATATCTTTATCAATTGATGAATTAAATAATATTGTAACAAAGATCAACACCTCATCGCAAAAAATCAGTGAACTATGGAATTCAGTTAAAACAACAGAAATAACAAAAATAAGAGAATCTTGGATGGGAAAAGACTGTGAAGCATACATTGTTAAAGTTGAGCAGATGGATGTAACAATGCAACAAGCAATAAAAGCATTGCAATTACTTGGAGCAACTTACAAACAAGCAATTGATAATATAGTAGCAACACAAAATAAGATTACAAATGATATACAGGGATTATAGGAGGTGTGATAGATGAATAATGTATATGTTGACAGTGAGCAATTATTAAACTGTGCCCTAAATCTAAAAAAAGATGCCACGAATATTTTAACAACATTTCAAAATGAATGTAGTCATGCTATAACAGCGGGAAACGAATGTTTAAGAGTTAGTGGATTAGATTCAAGTGCAGTAAATACATCCTTAAATAAAATATTTACAAATACATATGACCAATTAATGTTGCTTGCTAATTTTTTAGCTACTAATGTAGCACAAGAATACGATTTAACAACACAAGCAATAGCAAAATCATTTAATCAAGAGTTTGCAAATGAAATAGCCTCTTTATTAGGTATTACAGTAGGCACAGTAACAGGTGGAGCAACAGGAATAGGTACTAATATATCTGGCAGTTCAGGTTATAGTGGCGGTTCAGGTTATTTTGGAGGTACTGGTGGTTCGTCTCCGTCAACTGGTTCACCAAATGCATCTCCTTATCCAAACGGCAACCAAACAGGCCAAGTTAATTTAACAAATTTAACAGCTGAGGAAAAAGCAAAATTAGAAGCGGCAGGTTATAAATGGCAATGTGGACCAGATGGATGTGGTTGGTATAAAACAGATCCTAATACTGGACAACCAATTTTAGCAGATTCAAGTGATCTTAATAAGATGTATGCTACTTTGGGTGCTGATCAAAATGGAAAGTATAAGCCTATGCCTTCAACATCAATTAGCGGAGGTACGACAGGTGGTGTTCCATCAAATATCAGTAATAGTAATGTAACTGAAACAATTATGACACAAAAAGGCTTTACAAAAGATGCTGATGGTAATTGGGTAAATAGTGATGGAGTTGTTGTAGGAAGTGGAGATGCTGAAATAATTTCTCATGAATATAATAGATTTTTAGAAAATAGTGGAGGAGATATAAATTCTGCATATAATTCAACACAAGCATTGACGGATCAACTAATTAAAGCAAGCGCCAATGGAGAACCTGTTTTAAAAAGAGATGCTGCTGGAAATCCTTATGTAGTAACTGATTCTAATTTTGGCTTAGGTGGTAATACTAGAAATTCTGATACAACTTCAAGTAATATAAGCTCACATTTAAGTGACGATGAATATTTTAGAATGTATGGTAGATCACGCGAAAGTTCTAGTTCAAATCCAGGTAGACAAACAACTAATGATTCAACTATAAACTCAGATCGTCCATATATATCAAGTAGTGATAGTGCAATTAATGCTAATTCTTTAAAACAAGAACAACAAGAATATAAAAACTATACTGATACATCTAATGCTAATTATCATTTAGGTGGTAACGCTACAAATTCACATCCATATTTGAGCAATGATGAATATTTTAGAATGTATGGTAGATCTCGTGATACATCATCGTCAATTTCAAGTCGAGATTCTGCAATTAATGCTAATTCTATGAAACAAGAACAAATGGCATCAAGGTCAATAAACACTAACGTTTCAAGTACTAAGAGTAGTTATACGAATGAAAAAATGGATATTTTAGGCAAAACTGATAATTCTCCATCATTTTCTAGTAAGAGTAGTTCATCATCTAATCAACACAAAAGCATTTTTGATATAAATGTTGGAAGTAATAATAGTAATCCAACTTCAAAAAGAGGATCGATCAGTTCTTCATCAAGTTCAATGTCATCAACAACTACAAAACCAACAACAAATGCTAAGTATTCATCTAGTTCATCAACAAAAACTACGACATCACCAAAAACTTCAACTGTTTCAAGTCGTGATAGTGCTATTAATGCTAATTCTATGAGAAATGAGCAAAAGGCGGCTAGAACTACATCAAAAGTATATGATTCTTCAACCAAAAGTAATAGTAAATGGGCATAAATAAAAAAAGGGGGATATCATGAACAAGGAAAAAATTAAAATTGACACCATTAATCTTTATGAAGAAATATATAAAATTAATATGATATTATCTTCTTTAGAAAAAGAGTATATTAATATAAGAGAAATTACTGTGACATCACTAGACGAAGTTGATAACTCTTATAATTATTATAAAGATTTTGAAAAAAATATAAGAGATTTAATAATAAGATTTCGTAAATTAAACAATATGGTTGTTGGTGGAGTTATTCAAAAATATAATTCTTTTGATGCTTCCTTAAATTATGATTTTAACAATTTAAAAACAATAACTGAAAATATAAAAAGTGAAAATTAACACAAAAAAAGTGCTTTTTTTCTTTCGACAATTGACTATTAAATAATTTTATACTATACTATTATTAGAATAAAGAGGTGTATTAATGTGCTTATAACTCTAATTAAAAATGATTTGCTTATTAATTTTACTTTGCCATCAAAAGTTACTGGTAGTTATTTTATAACTGATAAAGTAAGTGGAGAAGAAAGAAGTTTAATAAGTGTCGAAGGTATTGATGATAAATGGATTTTAAAAAGTAATTTTGATGTTAAAATACTAAATGGCAATAATATAGTTGATTTTATTGTTTTGAACAAAGATAATTTTTATACTATTAAGGTAAATGGTGAAAAATATAACTATCTTTTATATTGTACTGAGGTTTGTGACAATACTTATGTTAATTACATGGTAAATACTAATGAAATTACTATAGGAAATACTATAAATGATGTAATTAATTATAATTGTAATATTATTAGTGCTAATTATGCTAAAATCAAACAGGAGAATAATGTTTTTACTATTGAATCTACTAATCAAAATAATTTAATTTTTGTTAATGGAAAAAGAATACAAAACATGATGCTTACTACAGGTGATTTAGTGTTTATTATGGGATTGAAGATATTGATAATAGGTAACAGTTTATTCATTAATAATCCTGCAAGCAAAATAAATATAAATCAGAATTGTTTTACACCTTGTCATATTAATCAAAATTCTTACCTAGGAAAAAAAGAAACAGGAGATGAAGAAGAAATTTTATTATATGATGAGCAAGACTATTTTTATAGAGCACCTAGATTTGTTACTTCGATTGAAAAAGAGAATATTTCTTTTGATTCTCCGCCTGAGGGTGAATCACAAAAAGAAAGACCAATCATATATACAGTGGGGCCTATGCTTACTATGGCTATGTCATCTTGTATTTATGGTGTTATGGCTTTAGGTAATGTCTTAACGAAAAAAAATACCATAAGTGAATCATTTCCAACATTACTTATTTCATTTGGAATGCTTATGAGCGTTTTTCTATGGCCAAGTTTAATGAGAAGATATGAAAAGAAAGAAAAAAAAGCAAGAGAAAAACTAAGACAGGAAAAATATCGAGAATATTTAAAAGATAAACAAACAAAAATAGAGACACTCAAGAAAAGACAAACTCAAATACTTTTAGAAAATAATTTAGGCTTAAAAGAATGCCAAAATATTATTTTAATGAAAAAAAGAAATTTATGGGAGAGAAAAATAGAACATGATGACTTTTTATCACTTAGACTTGGTCTTGGTAATACTAGTCTCGCTGTAGAATTGAATGCACCAAGTGAACACTTTAGTTTGTCAACTGACGATTTAAAAGAAACTCTAGCAAAATTAGTAAGTGAATCACACGAAATTGAAAACGTTCCTATATGTTTATCCTTAACAACTAAAAATAATGTAGTAGTTGTTGGAAATGATATTTTAAGGAAAAGATTACTAGATAATTTGATTCTAGAATTGATTGCTTTTCATAGTTATGAAGATGTAAAATTAGTTTTTATGATTGATAATGATGATTATGATTATTATAAAAAGTTTAAAATTCTTCCTTTTGTTTGGGATAATTTAAGAGAAATGAGATTTTTTGCTGAGAATTACGATGAAGCTAGTAAAATTTCTTTCTATTTAGAGCAAGTTTTCTCACACAGAAAATATAGCGATGCTGATAAAATAACTATTAGTGATATTACATACAAGGATGTTAGTCCATATTATGTGATTATTACTAATTCTATTAAGAAAATGCGGAATTTAGAAATAATAAATCAAGTATTAGCAGAAAAAAGAAATTTAGGTTTTAGCATAATAATCTTAAATGATGGATTATCTAATTTGCCAAATGAATGCTCTAATTTTATAGTTTTGGATGAAAATAAAAGTGCAATTATAGAAAATGATTTAAACATTAATAAACAAAAAACATTTATGTTAGATAATAAAGAAAATATTGATATGTATGACGTTTGCAAACATGTTGCTAATATACCAATAAAATTTTCTAAGCAAAATAGTATTTTAACTAATAGTATAGGTTTTTTAGAAATGTATAATGTTGGTAAAATAGAACAATTAAATGCCATAAACAGATGGCATGATAGTAGTCCTATTCATAGTTTGTCATGTCCTATTGGGGTAACTAAAAATGAAGAATTATTATACTTAGATTTACACGAAAAATTTCATGGACCTCATGGTTTAATCGCAGGAATGACTGGTAGTGGTAAGAGTGAATTAATTATTACTTTTATTCTTTCTATGGCGGTTAATTATAGTCCATTAGAAGTACAATTCGTATTGATTGATTATAAAGGTGGTGGTTTAGCAGGTGCCTTTGAAAACAAAGATACTGGTTATAAATTACCCCACATTGTAGGGACATTAACAAACTTAGATACTACTGAATTAAAAAGATCCTTCGCTTCTATTCAAAGTGAATTAAGAAGAAGACAACAAATGTTTAACAAAGCAAAAGAAACCCTAGGTGAGAGTACCATTGATATTTATAAATATCAAAAAGCATATCGTGATGGTAAAATAGATATGCCAATTTCCCATTTGTTTATTATTTGTGATGAATTTGCTGAATTAAAAGTACAACAACCTGAGTTTATGGATCAATTAATTAGCATAGCCAGAATTGGTCGTAGCCTAGGAATACATCTAATTTTAGCAACACAAAAACCATCAGGAATTGTTGATGATCAAATATGGAGTAATAGCAGATTTAGAATATGTTTAAAAGTCCAAGAAAAAAGTGATAGTATGGATGTTATCAAAAGACCGGATGCGGTATCCTTAAAAAATGCAGGACGCTTTTACTTGCAAGTAGGTTACAATGACTTATTTGCCTTAGGACAATCTGCTTGGTGCGGTGGTGGTTATTTTCCAACTGATAAATTAAAGAAAAAAATAGATAGAAGTTTATCATTTATTACTAACATTGGTAATATTATAAAAAGTGCAGATGATAGCAAAAAAAATGATATGATAGCTCAAGGAGAGGAATTGGGCAATATAGTTAGATATTTAAGTGATGTAGCACAGTCAGAAAATATTAAATTAGATAAGTTATGGCTTGATCGTATTCCTGATATTATTTATATTGGAGATTTAATTAAAAAATATAATTATGAAAGTTCACCATTTGAAATAGATCCTGTTATTGGCGAATATGATGATCCTGAAAATCAAAGACAAGGCTTATTAACAATAAATTTAACTGATGTAGGTAATACCTTAATATATGGTTATCCTGGTAGTGGTAAAGATTTATTGCTTAGTACTATAATATATTCAACAATATTAGATCATACAGCTGACGAAGTAAATTTTTATATTTTAGATTTTGGAAGCGAAACACTAAATAGTTTTGCAGATGCCCCTCAAATAGGAGATATAATTTTAAAAGATGATAGAGAAAAAATAACTAACATATTTAAAAATTTAATGAAAGAAATTGAGAAAAGAAAAGAATTATTTGCTAATTATAATGGTGATTATAAAAGATATTGTATGGGAAGTGGTAATGCACTACCTATGCTTGTTATAATTGTTAATAATTATGAAGCTTTCAGTGAACTATATGATGAGTTTCAAGATACATTAATAACTTTAACTAGAGATGGGCAAAGATATGGCATTACATTTATTATTAGTACTAGTGGTGTTAATTCAATAAGATATAAATTATCTCAAAATTTTAAAGAAATAATTGCACTTTCTTTAAATGATAAAGCTGATTATTTATCAGTTTTAGGTAATACTAATAATGTTTTTCCATCCAAATCATTTGGGCGTGGTATTATTAGGATAAATGATAAAGTATGTGAATTTCAAACGGCTTATCCATACGATTATGACAATTTAAGTGATTATTTGAAAGTTATTTCACAAAAATTAATACAATTTAGTGATTCTAAAGCAAGTGAAGTTGCCATTTTACCAGACAGGGTAACAGAAAATTTATTAGAACCTTATTTTGGGAATTTATCCGCAGTTCCAATAGGCATATCAAAAAGCAGTTTAACACCATGCTTATACAATTTTAAAGATAATTATATGACTATAATTGGTTCGAGAAATATAGACATTAACTTTACATCGAGTCTTGTCAAGTCATTGACAAAGATTAACAATTTAGATATAATGACTATAGATACAGATAGTATCTTAGATAGTAGTAGAATAAATAATGTGTTATATTGTAACAATAATTTTGATGAAGTTTCTTTAAAAGTAACTAGTTTAATTAATAATTTGATGAAATATAAGGAAGCAGGACAAAGAGTAACAAAAGAATTTGTTTGTGTAATTATATCATTAGATGAATTTAGAAGCAAAATCACCATTGAAAATAAAAAAGCATTTGACAAAGCAATCATAGATGGTTTAGGTCTTGGTAATATTAGATTTATTATAATAGATACAATGATAAGATTAAAGAAAATGGAATACGAATCATTCTATATGGAAACAGTAAATAAGAATAGTGGTATTTACTTAGGTGATGGAATAACTGACCAATTTGTAATAAAACTAAACAACACCAACAAAGAAATGACAGAAAACATTGGAAATAACTTTGGATATGTAATTTTACAAGGAAAACCGACACTAATTAAGTTAATTAATTATGAGGAGGGTGATTATGAATAATAAAGTTGATGTTATTGTTTATGTTCCAAAAATAGAAAAAAAATATGAGATATTAATACCAATAGATAAAGATATTTATTCTGTAACAAAACTAATTGAAAAAAGCATCTTTGAATTTACAAATGGCTCTTATTTAAATGTTTTTGGTAATGGTAATTTAATTAACAAAAAAGATGGAAAAATCTATGATGTTAATTTAATTATAAAAGAAACTGATATCCGTAATGGTACAGAACTTATTCTAATTTAATTAAGGAGGTGAATCATGAATATTCAAGCTAATACTGAAAATCTAAGCACTCGTGGTAAAGAAGTTCAATCTTTAGCCCAAGATTATCAAAACGAAGTAACAAAAATATACTCAAATATTGAAAATCTAAGAAATGCTTGGAGTGGACAAGATAATCAAGCTTATATTAACAAAGTAAATGAATATAAAGCTGATATCGAAAACTTAGGAAAAGTAATTGATAGATATGGACTTTTCTTAGTTGAAACAGCAAGAAACTTAGAAAACATTCAAAATGAGATTGCTAGTCAAGCAGGAAAATTATAGGAGGGAATACAAATGATAGAAAGAATATCATATGAAGAAGTAACTAATATTGCTAATTCTTTACATACTTCAGCCGAAGCTATTAAAACAATTTTAGATGAAACCTCTAAAAAAATGGCAACAATTAATACAGAAGACACTTGGAAAAGCCAAGCAGCATCTGATTTATATGAAAAGTATAACGTTTTAGCTTCAAAATTTGAAATGTTTTATACAGCAATAGAAAACTATGCAAGATTTTTACAACAAACTGTAGCAACATATCAAGCTGCTGATAAGACTATTTCTTCAAAAGTTGATGAAATATTAAATTCATAAAAAACCATAAAAAATGGTTTTTTTCTTTTTTATAATAAAAAAATATGATATAATTTATATAACAAGGTAAAAGTAAGGAGTGAAATTGATGTGAATGAAAACATAGAAAAACAATTTACTAGAAATGAGTTGGAGAGAATTTTGAAAAATATAAATGGATCACTTGATAATCTTTATAAATCTTATAATAATTTTAACGATGGATATTCAGATGAACCAGCTAAGAAAATAAATGAAGCATATGCGAATTTAGAAGAAAAATTAGTAAAAGCCAAAAATATTGTTATTGATATAATAAATAGAATAGATGGAGAGCAGTAAGATGATAAGAGATCCCTTTATAAAACTATTTATAGCCCAAGTATTAAATAAAAGAGTAAAAGATATAACAAATGAAGATTTATTAAATGTTAAAGAATTAGAATTAAATTCCTATGATATAAATGGTAATGAAAAATTAACCTATTTTAAAGATATTTTGAATTTTCCAAACCTAGAAAAATTAACTATCGCTCACATGAACATTAATGAAGAATGTTCGCAATATTTGAAAGAACTAAAAAAATTAAAATACTTAGAATTATATAATTCAAGATTGTGTGATATGTCTCCTTTAACTGAAAGCAACAGTATAGAATGTTTAGTATTAACAGGATCAATAATTAATAATATAGAATTATTGAACAAACTAACTAACCTACAAAAATTAGTTATGAACAATGAAAAACTATCAAATCTAGATTTTTTTGAAAATTCAAACATAAAAGTATTATCATTAGATAGAAGTATAATAAAAAACTATAATGGATTAAAGTTCTTAAGCAATTTAGAATCGTTATCAACAGTAGGAGTTAATATACCAATAACATTTTATAATAACCTAATATCTATAAAAAAAATATATATATCATATGAAGATTATATAAAAAATATTGAATTAATAAAAGAAATAAACGGGAAACATTCATATAAAATTTATTTAGGAAGCATAATTCCGTTAATTAAAACGAATGAAAGTGGTGAACAAGAGTGATTTGCTATGTCGATGAAGAAAAACTATCTTTTAACAGAAAGCTTCGTGAAGGTGCTGGAGGAAAAAGCAACGGATCTTCTGGATCAAAAGGCAGAGATTCTAAGTCATCATCAAAGCCAAAACCATCAACAAGTAATAATCATAAAGCAAGCAGGGATAGCTCTAATGATGTAAATTCCATGAGAAAAGAACAACAATCAGTAAGAGAATATAATAAGGAATATAACAATAATCTAAAATATGATAGTGCAATTAATGCAAACTCTATGAGAAAAGAGCAACAAGCAGAAAGAGAGTTTAATAAAGCTTATAATAATAGCCTAAAATATAATAGTACAATTAATACTGATACAATGAAACAAGAACAACTAGTTATCAGAAAAATTAATGACTATTTAAATCGAAATAATGCATCTGATGCTAATTTAATGAAACAAGAACAATTAATGATAAAAAAAATTGATGCATACAATGGACGCTTAAAAGCAAATGCTGATGGATTAAATGGAGCATCATATAGTATAAAAAACTCCGTAACAGGATTAAACGAAGCCATAACAATAATAGATAAAATAAAAAATGTGTCAGGTAATAACCTAAGCCAACAAGAAACAAACTTAGCAATGCAGCTTGCTTCATTAGAGGCATTATTAATAGAAGCAAATGCAGGAACTAAAAATATAGATAAGATAGTTAATAATATAATGGATATGTATACAAGATTTGAAAAACAACAAAGTGGCAAAAAAGAAATAATATTAAATGAATATGGGAAACCAGATTTAAAAAATTGGACAGCAGAAGCAGTACTAGATTATGCAGAAAAAGAAGTAAACAATTATTTTACAGGATTACATAATAAGCAAATAAAAGAAAATTTAAAAAATTCAAAAACTATTGGTGAGGCAATAGGATACATGGGAGATATTGCTGGCTCGACAATATCAAATGCTCTTTATAATATTTCTAAAGGAGTAGCAAAAAGTTTTGAAAATGTGGATGATGCATTACATTCTGCATATTTATTATTAAAAGATGGCAACAAAACTTGGACTAACGAGAAATTAAAAGATGCAGGAAAAGAAGTAAAAAAATCAAGATTTGAAGAAACTATCCATAACATTTTATTTTCTCCTACAAAGTTTAAAGATCCAAAAATGGAAAAACTAGGAACAAAAGATTGGAATGACTGGTCAATAGAAGAAAACATTAAAGATATAATAGGAGATAAAACTACTAATTGGTTTAATACAAACTTTAAACTTAATGAAAAAGATCAAAATGGTATAACTAGATTAGAGAAATTTGAAAAAAATTCATTACTAACAGAAAGTAGTCTTGGTGGACAAGTAATGCAGAATTTTGGTCAAATGGTTCCAAATATTGTATTAGGCAATGTCTTTGGCGCGGCAGCATCGCTTGGAACATTATATGCCAAATCATTTGGATCATCAGCTGAATCTGCATATAATATGGGAGCAACCATTGATGATGCGTCGACATATGCAGCATTAAGTGCAGGAGTAGAAGTATTTACCGAAAAAATGTTTGGTATTGTGGGTGGTATAGTACCAAAAGGCTCAGGATGGTTAGATAATGTTATAACTTATGCTAGTAAAACTGGTGAATTATTAGGTGGTGCAGTAGGAGAAGTATTTGAAGAACATCTATCCAATTTAGCTCAACCAATTATTAAGAGTGTAACAATAAATAGAGATTCTAGTATTAGAGAAATGATGAAAGAGGACTTCCTTGATGCATTCAAGGATACTACATTAGTAACACTTGGAACAACAGCACTTTGTAACCTGCTTGGTTATAGTATGGGAGCAATTAAAGCAAAGATTGAATATAACAATGTTTTAGAGTATTCTAATAACATACCAGAAGGTTCTAAAACCTTAATTAATGAACTGATAAAATATGATGATACTAGTATTAATTCAGAAACAAAAAAAATGCAAAGTAATCAGCAAAAGGAACTAAATATAAAGTCATTTGCAGAAATGGAACCACAAGAAATAGTGGATAATTATATTAATAACAAAGATATTTTTGCTGGAAAAGGAATATCAATTGAAAAATATTTACAAGATGGTGGTATAAAAATTACAAAAATTAGTTCTATGTCTGAATTGTCTAGAGTAATGAAAGATCCTAAGTTATTTTTGTTTGATAAAGCACACACTCTATTTAATAATCCCAATATTTCTCAACAAGGGAAAACAATTATTGCAAACATAATTAATTATTGTCATGATGTTCCTAATGCTGATTGGGATATAGGTTTCATAGTAAACGAATTAGCACCATTTTTAACTTCTCATGATAGTGACCTATTTATTGAATTTGCAAATAATGGAGTGGAACAGGATGCTCATAAATTAACTACTAATCAAAAAGCAGCGGTATTTAATTACACTGCTTGTGGAGGGCTTGAAATATGTGCATGGTTGAATAATGCTAGAGCGAAGGATGGTCGTCCTGTTAGAGATAAATATAAGAGTATTAATCAAATTCAAGATATAATTTCTGGGCACAAACTTTATAAAGGATATTCTAATAGAATATTCCAAAGTTATGATGGAGATATAGTTCAAACACTTGATTCCATAATAGCACAAGCAAATTATGATAACGCACTAGTTGTTTATCGTGGTGTTAGGGAAATTTATGATATTAATCAATTAGTTGATGTTAATAAATTAGCAATAGGGGATACTATAACTACACCAGCATTTCAATCTTCTTCAATATTGGAAGAAAATTGCTATGCTTATGATAATGATGATGTTAACATAATGTTAGAAATTATTGTGTTACCAAATTCTGGCTCAGCGGCCTACATAGAAAATATCTCAGGTGTCTCCAATTATGGACAAACAGAAGTACTTATTAAAAGAGAAGGAACATTAACAGTTATTGATAATATATATAAAAAAATCATCAACGGTGTTGAAAAAACAGTTGTTCCTGTAGTGTTAACTTAAAAGGACATGTATTTAAAATAAGAAAGAGAGGTGTTTTTGGGAATTGTCCACCCAATATAAAATGAATGAATCTAATAAAGAAAGAATGATAGGAAATTTAACTGATTATACGTTTCAAATTAATGGATCAACAGAAAATATTAAAGAACAAATTGATAAGAGAGAAGAACAAAAAATAAGTGAGGGAATGAATAAATATATGCCAATTGGAAGCATAGTAATGTTAAAAAATTCTGATAAATTAAAAATGATACTTGGTTTTAATTATGAATTACAAGGAAAGACATATGATTATGTAAGTTGTGAATATCCATTTGGTATTAATTTAAATCATGGTACTATATTATTTAATCATGATCAAATTGATAGAGTATATCATATTGGTTATATAAATGAGCAGGAACGAGCATTTAAAAAAGAATTGGACCTGGAAAGCCCCAACCATAGGGGCTTGAAATAGCAAGGAGAAATTTATGTTAGGTGCTGTTTGTGGAGATATTATTGGTTCTGTTTATGAAAAAAATAATATAAAGAAAAAAACGTTTCCACTATTTAATGAAAATGATAGATTTACTGATGATACAGTTATGACTTGTGCAATTTTAATAGCAAGTATGGAATATAAAAAAAATAAAAATATTAACAAATTTAGAGACAATTGTATAAAATATATGCGGGAGTTAGGTCGACGTTACATAAATGCTGGTTATGGGCAAACATTTATTTATTGGTTATTATCTAAAGATCCAAAACCGTATAATAGTTATGGAAATGGATCTGCAATGAGAGTTTCTTCTGTTGCATATGTCGCTGATAGTTTAGAAGAAGCAGAAAATTTAGCAAAAGTATCTGCTGAAGTGACCCACAGTCATGTTGAGGGAATAAAAGGAGCGCAGGCTATTGCTGGTTCAATATGGTTGTTATTGCATAATGCAAATAAAAGGGAAATTTATGAATATATAGAATTAAATTATTATAAACTTTCGTTCAAAATAGATGATATACGATTAAGTTATACGTTTGATGTTTCTTGTCAAGGATCTGTTCCTCAAAGTATACAAGCATTTTTAGAATCTAATGACTTTGAAGATTCTATTAGAATAGCAGTTTCATTAGGTGGAGATTCAGATACTATTGCTGCTATTACTGGGAGTTTAGCTGAAGCATATTATGGTATTCCAAAAGAAATTAAAGATAAAGCGATTACATATTTGGATGATGAATTATTATATTACTTAAATACATATTATAATTTTTCTGATAAAATTAAAGATATTCATAAAAAAACAAAATAAATAACTAATATTTTATAAATTTTGCTGATATAATGTATAAATTTACAGAATGGGTGAATTTAGCAAAATATACAGCAACAGACAAGCTGTTTGATATAGGAATATCTACGCGGAAAACAATATCAAATTTTGAAAGAGGAAACGATGCCATTAATTGTGGAACAAAAGGAATAAATGAAAATGGTAATGGTTCATTGATGAGAATTTTACCATTCATATACTATTTAAAATTTTCAAATTTATCAGAAGAAGAAAAAACAACGTTAATTAATCAAGCATCATCTTTAACGCATGCTCATGAAATCAGTCAACTAGGATGTAAAATATATGCAGATTATGTAACGTTATTACTTGATGGTAATGACAAAGAGCAAGCATTAGAACAATTAAAAAAAATTGATTATAATAAATATTATGCAGATACTAGTATAGAAGCATATCAAAGAATTTTAAAAAAAGATTTAAAATCACTAAATATTGATCAAATTAGATCTTCTGGATATGTAGTTGATACATTAGAAGCAAGTTTATGGTGTACAATAAAAAACGATTCTTATGAAAGCGCTGTAATTACAGCTGTTAATTTAGGTGAAGATACAGATACTATTGGGGCGATAACTGGTTCACTAAATGGAATTATTTACGGTAGCAAAGGAATACCAGAAAAATGGTTAAATAAATTAAAAAAAATTGATTATTTAGAAGAACTTACTAATCAATTTATAAATGTAATAAAGTATAAGGAACTATCTAAAGATTTGCAAGGTATAAAAAAACGATGAATGTAATTATCAAAAGCATAATAATATAAGAGTTTTAAATAATAAATGAGCTTGAAATTCAAGTATTATTATGCTAAAAGACGGTATACAAAGTAAGATTGTGAAAATAATACAAGGAATATGGTAACACGAAATGTTTAAAATAATTAATATTAGATAAATGCATTTTAAGTAATTTTGATAGTTTACTTAATTTAAACTATTTAGAAATTTTGTCATTATTATGGACTTCTTTGCCCAACAATTATATAAATATACTTAATCAACTTCCTGCTCTAAAAAAACTATATATATCTGAAGAATATAATTCAAATTTAATTAATAATTCTATAGAAATTAAAAATAATTTAAACGAATTTATTTATGAACCATATACAAAATAAACTTGTATATGGTTTTAAAATAATTATCTTGTTTTTTTCATATAATTAACCATGAAAAGAATTAAATTAAAAAAATTAAAAAAGAAAAAAATTAACACTAAACTATCCATTATATTATTCATCATAGTTATCGGTTTAGTATTATCGTATATGCTTATCAATTACATATCAAAAAAAATAAATCCCTTTTACATGTCGTATGCCGAAACAGAAGTCAATAAAATATTAACAGAAATAATCAATAACTCAGTTACCGAAGAAGTAGAAAAAGAAATGAACATAAATGAAATATTTAACATACAAAAGAATGAAAGTGGTGATATACAACTAATTGAATACAATTCCATAAACGTTACCAAAATATTAGGAAAAATTACTAACAACATTCAAAACTATCTAATCAAAATAGAAGAAGGCAATATAGATTTAACAGATGACAAACTATTAAACATAGATAAAAACAAATTAAAACGAGGAATAATCTATGAAATCCCAATAGGAGTATACTCTAATAGCATATTTCTATCTAACCTAGGTCCAAAAATTCCAGTCAAAATGCAATTAATTGGAGATGTAGCAAGCAGTATTAGCACAAATGTCAAAGAATACGGTATCAATAACGCCCTCATAGAAGTAGGAGTAACCATTGAAGTAAAGAGTCGAGTGATTCTCCCTTATATTTCAAATGACATCAAAATCAAAGGAACCATACCTATTGCTTTAAAAGTAATACAAGGTAAAATCCCATCATATTATTTAAGCGGTTTTAAAAGCGATTCAAACATAATTACAAGTAGTATCATTCCTCCACATAATTAATAATTAAAAAAATAAAAAAAAATATCAAATATACAAAAATTCAAAAACTACACGGGCGTTTGTTAAAAACTGACACAAAAACCTACCAAATTTCAAAAAACAA
>OIZL01000775.1_pt1 | contig 21018 bp, 25 predicted proteins | sample 1588541 | NCBI WGS metagenome assembly OIZL01 (sample SAMN03283285) | human gut metagenome | biome: human-associated habitat; material: feces | host: Homo sapiens | place: Peru | collected 2012 | reverse complement strand
TCTTTGATGATTTAAAAAATCTAATAGAGCAAAATGACATTTATGCAAACCATGCTTATCACTTAGCTTTAGAAAGAATTAAGGACTTTTACTTTTCTTACTATGGATTACCTGGAGTATCTAGAACAAAAGCACTTAAAACTATGTTAAATGATGATTATAGACATGCAATAAAGAAAGAAAACCCACCAGCAGAATTTATTGAATTATATTTAAACTGTTTGGATGAAAGTCAAGCCCTTCCAAATAAATTGACCTCATTGGAAAAATTATATGATTATTCAACTAGAGAAATAAATTTTGATAAATATAATCACAGAATTGTTCTTTCAAAAAAAAGATGAAAATTAAGATTAATGCTTATTTAGCATTAATCTTTTTATATGTCAAAATTCCTTGTTTTTATTTATCTTATATATCGTAATAAATGCTAATATTCCTCTGATTATCGCATATATAACATAAATAATCATAAGTACAGCTAATACCACAAAAAGTATAACCTTAAATCTTTCATTAACATCATTCATATTCATAATCAAACATCCTAATAGTTTTGCTAATCAACTAGTTTCATACCAAGTTTTTTCTTTTTATCTCGTATCTTTTCTTCTATTTTATTTTTTTCTTTATTCATCTTTGAAAGCATATCCAAATTTTCATCAGTTTGCTCATGCATCATTTTAACAGTTCTTTCAAAAGCATCCCAATCAAATGAACGTTCTTCTTTACGTCTTAAGCAAAAGATTAATAAAGCTATACCTGTTAATGCTATTACAATGAAAAATATAAGCTCTATTGTAACTGTCAATTCTTTTTCCATACAAATAACTCCCTTATCATTACTAGAATACTTAGCCATAGTAATTCTATTCTTTTTTTTAAAAGTACTTTTTTCATCTTTTTCACCATATCCATATACAGAAAATAGTCAACTTCATAATATAATGTATATTTAAAAAATTCTCGTTTATTCCATTTCTTTCTTTCATCAATAATAACATAAACCATATATACAACTAATAATACTATTGCCGCAATCAATAAAGCTATACTAACCAGCAAATCTTTGCTCACACTAACCACCATACCTTAAAAATTATATCACACTTTTTATAAAATAATTTATTTTTCTATTATTTTTATATTGCTTTTGAATTTGTTATTATCAGAATCAAACTCTCCAAGATAAGTAGTAAATTGATCACCTACTTTTGTTTTATCTTCAATAATATAGTTACCTTCATAATCATAAATATAAAATACCTCTTTGCCAAACTCATTTAAAGAGACTTTCTTAAATATAATTCCACGTTTCAAAAAAGATAATAAATCATAATAACTCAAAAATTTATCAGTATTGTTAACATTGACTTTATCGAAGTTAACATTTCCATCCATAGAATTTTTAATTTTATCAATCATTGTAACCTCCTCACCAATCTTTTCATATAATTTAAAAATCTTTTCATCAATTTCGTCTATTTCCTTATATGCTTTTTTTCTTTGAAAGGCAAATATACAATTATCTAAAATTAACTTTTTTTCTTCTTCATAGAATTTAACTTCATTTCCTAACATTTTAATTATATTATTAGATTCTTCGATTTGATACCACGAAAATAAATCAATAATTTTTTCAACCAACCTATTCTCTTTTTCGTTATTATTATTTAATGCTATTTTTTTCTCTTTTTTCATATTAAACATTCCTTTCATAGTACTTCTACACAATATTATATCACATTTTGTGCGTATTTGGTGAAGAAAAATAAATAATGCAAAATAAAATGTGAAAATTATTATATAGGTGATATATTATGAATGAAAATAGATTAGAATTTCTAAAAGAAGAAATGGATTTAAAATCAAAAGATATTGCAAATATGTTAATTATTGCTGAATCAACTTATTCCGAATGGGAACACAATAAAATTCCTATTCCCACAAAAAGATTGATAGAGTTAGCAGATTTTTATAAAATTAATATAGATTACATACTTAAATTAACTAATATAAGATTAAGAATAACAAAATCCACTAATTTAAATTTGAATGAAATTGGCCGAAGATTATTAATGATACGAAAAGAATTGAATTATTCATTACGTAAGCTTGGAAACACATTAAACTGTTCCTTTTCTGCTTTAGCAAGCTATGAAAGAGGTGAAAAACTAATAGTTTCTGAAATATTAATTAACCTAGCAAGTATTTCCAATCACTCTATTGACTGGATACTTGGAAGAACAGAGAAAGATATATTATTTGAGAAGTCCAAAAACAAAAAGTGATTTAAAGCAAAAATAGTCTCCTTATTTTAAATCATTGAATAATTCGGAGAAATATTTGCAAAAAGCAATGAAAATGCATTGCTTTTTTATATTACTTTAAAAATATTTTTTATTAAACTAATATCATTCATAATTAACTAATTTTAATTTAAAGGTTTTTTAAACCATATATAAAGATTTATACACCACGTTTAATTAAGTTTATGAATCCTTCATTAACAATATTATTTACATCAATTTCAACATTGTATGAATCTTTCTTAAAATAAGACAAATATTCAATGTTACCACTACCACCTCTAATAGGAGAATAGGTTAGTCCATTTAATCCAAAACCAATATTATTGAATGTTTTTATTGTATTATTTAATATATCGACATGAACACTTTTATTTAAAACTACACCTTTGTATTTTTTTGCCAAATTTATTCCACATTCAAATTGTGGCTTAATTAATAATACTATTTCTTTTAAATGAGATAATTTTGATAATTGTGGTATTATTTTTTTTATTGAAATAAAAGAAATATCTATAGTAGCAATATCATAATCACTTAATATTGAAGGTTTCAACTCTCTAAAGTCTGTATTTTCTAACAAATCAACTTTACCTGTTATTAAAAGTTTTTTAGAAAATTGAAGTGTTCCAACATCAATTGCTAAAACTTTCCCAACTCCATTTTGTATAGCACAATCAGTAAATCCACCAGTAGAAGCTCCAATGTCAATCATTTTCTTTTCATTCAGATCAATGTGAAAATCATTTATTGCTTTTTCTAATTTTAAACCACCCTTTGAAACATATGGTAAAACAATACTTCTAACCTCAAGTATGTCTGTATGTTCAACACAATAGTTATTCTTTACTATTTTATTACCATTGCAATATATTACACCAGACTTAATTGCAAATTGTGCCTTACTACGCGTTTCAAATAGTCCTCTCTTTACCAATTCTACATCTATTCTTTTCATTAAATAATTCCTCTATAATATTATATAATTTAAGCAAATCTGAATTTGAACATACTTCAAACTTTGTTTCTAGAAGCTCATCTGATAAATTCATATTTTCAACAAAATCTCTTGCTTCTCTTTGTGTTGAACAAAATTTAACTGTAATTAAAGATTCAACAAGACAATTTTTTATTTTTTTGTTTCTCATTAAAAACATTCTTCTAAAAAACATAGTAGTTTCATTTTTCAAAACATCTTTCGGCTTTAATTTTACCATAGCAGACATGACTCTTGGATTTGGATAAAAATTATCAGGAGTTATACTCATTACTTTTTCAAAATCATAAAAACAATTTACCATTAAACTCAAACGTGTTATTTCATTATTCATTACATTTTCTGCAAATCTATTACCAGTTATCATTATTAATTCTTCAAATTGACATTTTAACATTTTATTCATAAAAGGTTCTATAATACTATATGGAAGAGATGTAATTATTTTTGTGCACTTTGGAATGTAAGTATCTAAAACATTGTTATATATCACTTCAATGTTATCATATCTTTTACAGATGTCATCTAAAAAAGGTTTTAATCTAGTATCTAATTCAATACAATATATTTTTTTAACTCTAGGAGCAATTTCTTTTGTAACTGTTCCTTTTCCCGGACCTACTTCAATCACAATATCGTCTTTATTTAAGTTTGAAGTTTCAATAAATTTTGAAAGTATATCATTATTTATCAAAAAATGTTGATCAAAATGGTCTGAATTATTAATAAAATCCATCTTATATTCTCCTCCTTTACATAATTATACCATAAAAATAAGAAAGTTTTTATACTTTCTTATCTTTTTCTAGCAAGTGTTAACTGTTTTTCTTGTTTTTTATTTCCTAACATTTCTTGTAATTCAACTGGATCGATATATTCTAATCCTCTATGTAATAAGACTTCATATCTTATTGCATCATACATATAATCGTATTTTTTTTCAAATTTTGCTTTAGCACCCTTTGAAACTTGCTCATAATCATCTTCATAATCATCTTCATAATCATCATAATCATCTTGAAAATCTTCTGCGTTATAGATAAAGCTACCACCATTAAAATATTGAGTATAATCATCATCTCTACGAGAACGTCTTTGTCCTGAATTTCTTGATTTTATTGACACATCATTTCTTATCAGATCTTGAACTAATTGTGAGATTTGAGCATGATTTAAATCATAGACATTTTTATCTTCTATCATTTTTGATGTGAAACTATCACAAATTGAAGTTGTAAAATTATTTTTATGTTTATTCATCTTGTAAATTTCTCCACGAGCCAACATTAATTGATAAATTCTTTTAATGGAAGAATGCGTAAGTTTTTTGTCCATTAAAATTTCTCTCATAATTCTATCTACAGTAGTTTTTTCTTTTTTAGGTGTTAAATTAACAACGAATGATGTAACTGCAGGAGCTGGATAAAAAGCTTCGCTTGGAATAGCAGTTACTATATCTACATCACAAAACGCTTTACAAATTGCACTCATTATACCAAACTCTTGATTTAAGTGTCTTGATTTTCCTTCTGTAATTTGAACAGGAGCAACCATTTTTCTTGTTGTGTTTTGAGATAAAACCAATGTTACGCTTTTTAATATAGAACCTTTTTGATTATTTGGACTATAATCAAGAGCACCTGAACTTGCTAAATTAATTAAAAATGGCTCACTTATCGTATATGGTAAATTTGCAACCAATCTATCGTAATTTTGATAATTAAAATTTAAAGCATCTCCTTCAATAACAGTAACATTTGCCATATTAGAATATTTATTTTTTAATAAATTAGCATAATAAGGATCCTTTTCAATTACTGTTACATGATTATTTCCTTGTATTAGATAATCAGTCAAAGCACCAGCGCCACCACCTATCTCAACAATAGACTCACCATCTTGAATGTTTGCAGAATCATAAATCAATTCTAACATTCCCTTATCTACCATAAAATGTTGATCTTTAGTTGGATTAGGATTTTTCTCTAATTCTATCATATTTTTTCCCCCTTACTTACTCAACAGTATTCCCCTTTGAGTTGCCACGTATTATAGCACAAAAAGAGTAATATGTCAAATATAACTCATAAAAAGCCATCTATTTAACTAATTATTTGTGTAACTTTACCTTTTTTTGCTATGAATTTGAACTCTAAATTTTAAATCGATTACATCTTTTTTACTATATTTTTCAAATATAGTATTTATTCCATTTAAATATCCATCCATATCAAATTCTTTATCACTCAAAACTTTGCTAACTGTATTCATCTCATGTGTAATTGGAAATAGCGCCAAAGATAAAGCTAAATTTTTAAATTGCTCTTTGTTTAAATGTGCAGTACTAATTACTTCTTTCATTATTGAATTATTTTCAAAAAAGCATTGAGCAATATCATTATTTTCTTTTTCTTCCAATTTTGCTCCCTCTATTTCATCAGTCAAATATCTTGTATGATAATTTGTATAATTTTTCTTAACAATTTGTAACAATTCTTTAAATATTGGTTTATAAAAATCAACCCTATACCAAATTATTAATACATTGTTTTTCTCTTTTAAAACTCTATCACATTCTTTTTTAAATTCTTTAGGCTCAAATCGATGAAACGCTTGGGATACAATAATATAATCTACTGAGTTATTAGGTATATTCATGTTTTTTTCTGTTCCATCTATCAATTTAAGATTATATCTAAATTCATGGCATTTATCAAAGCAAATATCTCTCATATTTTTATCTGGATCTATACCATACACTTTATTGCCTCGACGCAAAAAATCAAGAGTCAATCTTCCAGTTCCACAACCTACATCAGCAATTATAGAATCACTATTTATACCAATGGTATCACTATACAAATAATCATAAAACTCATAACTAAATGCTGGCAAAGTATCATAATATTTTGCACTTTCATAATCTTCAACAAATTTCATATTAATTTATTTTCCTCCTTACTAAACAATTTCCTTTTTCAATTTTATCAACTAAATCCCCAAAAGAAGAAACTTCTTCTAATGCTACTTCCTTTACTTTTTGCTCTCCCCATGGCAATGTGAAACCATTATATTTTTTTATCATTGACAAATCATTCAAACCATCACCAATTGAAAAAGTATTATTAGGTGTTATCAAATGTTTTTTTCCAACAATAAAAGCAGCATAATCCTTTTGTTTTCTACCACTAAAAACATACGCAACATTTCCATAATAATCTGTTTCAAAATTATATCGATTTAATAAAGGAAGTATTTCATCTACAAATCTTCGAGAATCCTCAAGAATTAATTTATAATAAAGTATTTTTTCTGTTTCATTATTACCACATGGTTCTATAGTTTTTACACTACCTATTTTTGAAAAAATAAATTTAAGTAATTCTACTTCTTTTGATGATAAATAATTAATATAAATTAAATCATTTTTATCATCAAAAATGACATTTGCATTTAAACAGCTGAGATAATTATATGGAAATTTATATTTTTCCATTTCATCACTTAATGATTTGCATGTTCTGGAAGAAGCTACAATAAGCACATTTCCAGCATTGATAAAATCATGTGCTTTTTCAATATCTCTATTTGAAATGCCATTATTATTTATAGTACAGTCATAATCACTTATCAACAATTTCTTCATATTTACCTCTTATTTAAACTATTAATTTTCTTAAATACCCAACCTTCAAATATATCCTCTATATCATTTAAACTTTCTTGATTTTTTAATTTTAGATACTTTTCAATATCATTATTTAAATAAATAATAATACTCTTATAAGCATAATATGCTAACATATTTCTTGAAATACGGTAATTAATATTATTATTCTTAAGTAAATTATTAATATTTTTTATTTTATATTTATAATCCATAAAAAACCAACAATCACGCTCAATTGGAGCAAGTAATATTCCATCCCAATCAACTAACGATACATCATTGCTAACCATAATATTGACACAAGCATCACCATGTGTTACTACTTTCAAAGATTTCTTATCTATTTTTTTATAATATTTCTTTAATTCTTTAACATACTTTTGAATGTTTATTTGATAATTACTTAATACATTATTCAATTCATAAAATTTTTGTGCTTTTAAAAGATTATTATTTAACCTTTTCAACAATTTATTTATTCTAAAATTCTCCCTAGGAATACCAAATTTTACATTAACCTTATATATATTAACTAATAATTTCATTAATTTTAAATATGGATAATTATAATCAATTTTTCCATCAATATATTTAAAAACAACTAAAATCTTATTTTTAAACTTTATATAATTTTTATTGTTTTTAGTTTTAATAATTTCATTAATATTCCCTACATTTTTTTTGTTTAATAATTCAATTGCATTCAAACTTTTAATAAAATTTTTATTATTTACACCAGAATAATTAATTTTAATAAAAAATTTATCTGTTGAAGTTGTAACTATCCACGTTTCACCATCCATTCCCCTTGAAGCAGGATTTATTTGATTAATTATAAATCCATAATTTTCACTAAGTTGCTTGTTTAATTCCTTTAAATATTCTTTATTTCTTTCAACCAATTTTTTCACATCATTCCTTATATTCATTTAGAACTTTTATTACTCTCATTATTTCATCTTTAGTATGAGCCATTGAGCATGGAATACTCAAAACTGTCTCCGAAATTTCTTCGGATATCGGATACACATTGTTAACAACATGTTTTAGAGCCTTTTGCTTAAAAATAGGTATAGGATAATGAATTATACTCTGAATATTATTATCCTCTAAATATTGCTTTAATTTATCTCTATTTTTTGTTCTAACACAAAAAATATGAAAAACATTTTTTGAATTTATTTCTGGTTGCGATGGTAAAATTAATGATTCGTTTTTTAAATATTTGAAATACAATTTAGCATTTCTGATTTTTTTATTATTATTTTTTTCAATATCATTTAATTTATTTAATAAAAATAATGCTTGAATTTCATCCATCCTACTATTAATTCCTTCAACATCATAATGATATTTATCACCACCATAACTACGTGCCAATTTACAATAATTATATAAATTAATATCATTAGTAGCAATCATCCCACTATCACCAATTCCACCAAGATTTTTAGTAGGATAAAAACTAAAAGCTGCCAAATCACCAAAACTTCCAACTTTTTGCCCATGATATTCTGCTCCAAAAGCTTGAGCACAATCTTCAACTATTTTTAGATTGTATTCATTTGCCAATTTACAAATTTCCTCCATTTGACATGGTCTTCCATACAAATGTACTGGTAAAATTGCTTTAGTTTTATTAGTAATTAATTTTTTTATATTAGATACTTCAATGTTGTAAGTGTCAAGATTAGGTTCACATAAAACAGGTACTAAATTTGCTCTAATTATTGCTAAAACAGAAGCATAAAAAGTGTTTGAAGGAACAATAACCTCAGAGCCAGACTCTAAATTCAACGATTTTAACGATATTGTTAGAGCATCTAAGCCATTTCCAACTGCAACACAATATTTTACGCCTATATACTTAGCAATCTCTTTTTCTAATTTTTGAACATTAGGACCTAAAGTATATTGTGCTGTATCTTCTAAATTAATCAATTCTCTTTTCAAATTCTTAAAGTATTTAGAATTCAACCTTTTCAACTCTTCCCAATTAATACTATTTATTTTCTTCATACCAACCAACATTTCCCTTAGGATTTAATTTTATATAATTTAAAAATTCTTTCTCATCTTTCAATTTAACCAATACTTTCTTATATTCTTCAATATACGGTTTATAAATATTATCAATTGCATCTTGTCTAATATCATAGTGATTATCACGATCTCCTTCAATAATATATTTATAATCGTCAAAATTCATTTTAAATGCATGAAAATGATAGTATATTAATGGTTTATTATTTATATATACTCCATCTTTTCTTGTACTAACATCATACTTATGAATATTCCATGGGGCTACATTAGCTCCAATTGTTGTTGTCTCTCTGATATTATCATATTCATCAAGCCAATAATCCATATATTTTTGATCGCCAAATTGACCAGTACTAAAATCAGCACCACACCAATTAATACATTTATCTTTCCAATCATTAATAATCTTCTTAGTATTATCATTAACTCGAAAAACATTGAATGATGTACAATAATAACCTATAGGTTCATATTGCCATCTTTCTTTAACTGAAAAATTGTTCGGTTGAATTAAAACATCCTTGTTTTCTAATTCATCAAAAATTGGTTGAGGTGATGAATAGAACATCATATCTGTATCCATATATACAACTATATCACCATCATGAAGTTTTTCTATTGTCTTTAGAAGAACAATTGGAGTATATGTCCAATAATATTCATAACTTTTTTTTGTTTCTTTTTGTTTTATTACTTCCGGTAGCTCAAAATCTTCTTTTTTATACAAAATCACATCATCATAAGCATACTCTCTCATTATATTGAATACAATATTGTCAAAACAATATAAGTGCATAACGAATTTATTATCAAAAAATTTTTTTAAAGATTGATAACAAATTAAAAATTTCGGTAAATAATTTGCATCAATATATGAAACTAAATTAATTTTCATTTTTTTCCTCCTTCAAAATATTATCCACAAATTCTTCCATTAAATAAATTGTACTTACCTTACCAGATAAACAGGAAATAAATGTAGGACTATTACTATGTTTTTTTATAATTGTTGGTCTTGAATCATCATTTTCACTTTTCATCAAAATTGGTTTAATTGCAAACAAACTTTCTTTATACTCAAATTTATATTTATCTAACAAATATTCATTAAAAAGGGAATACATCTCTTTTTCTTTACTATTTGGTCTATATTTACAATTGTTACAATTAAACAACATTTTTTGACCACATTTAATATGTTTTTCTTGGCATGGAAATCTTGGTATTTTTTCATAACTTGTTAAGTGTGGTGTAAAATGCACACTAGTTAACGTATGATAATTTCCCTTTCCAAATGGCATAGTTGAAAAAAAGTCTCCATCCATAATTGTAAAAGCAACATTTGATAACTCCTTGTTAGGAATACCTAATTCAACTTCACATAATTCATATTTTAAATCCAATAATTCAACTCCAAATAACTTATTAACAATGTTAATTGATGAATATGTAGTATTAATAACAAGTGGAGTTTCTATGATTTTCTTTGTATTTAATTCTAAAATATATTTACCATTGTTTTTAAAAACCGCTTTGATATATGTAGAATACAAAATAGTTACGTCATTTGTCTTTGCTTTCTCTAACAATTTTTGCCTTATTAAATTTGCATCAAATACATATTCTTTTGTTAAATATGCACTTGAAATTTTATTTGGTTTAAAATATTCATTCTCATCAATTTTCTCTATTGGTATATTGGCTTTTTCGCAAAAAAGTTCAAATTCTTTATCAGATGTCAAACTGTCATTTTTTGCTATAGCATAAATGCTAGTAAATTTATCATTTATTGCATAACGAAATTCTTCATTAAATTTCTCGAAATAATTATGCGTATCCTTTGCAGTACTTAAACTACGAGGATAATGATATCCATTATGTACTCTCGCTTGATTAATATATGATGCTCTTGAAAAAGAAGATTTATCACATTCTAATATAAGTACTTTTTTATCTTTAAATACTTCCAAATTTGAAATATACAAACCATATATTCCAGAACCAATTATAACTAAATCATACGTCTGCATTTTGACACTCCAATTCTTCCAACTTAAACATATTTTTGAATTCTTTGGATAATAAAATTAATGCAACTAAATTCGGTATTATAATAAATCCGACACTCATGTCCGCAAAATTCCATATAACATCAATTGGTAAAAATACTGCAAAAACAATTGGGACAAGATAAATCCACTTTAACATTTTAAATTTTTTTTCATCAAATAAATAATTCATACAAGTTGTAAATTCATAAAAGAATCCAATATAAGTTGAATAAGCAAATAAAACAATTACAATGCAGAGAATATATTTACCAAATACGCCATAAAACGATTCAAAAGCCTTTAAAACCATCGGTGCACCATCCAATCCAAGATACCATGTATTAGTTGTTAAAACTAATAATGCTGTAATAGTACAAACAACAAAACTAACAACTGCAACTTCTAACATTCCCCACATACCTTGCCTTATTGGAGTATTAGTAGTAGTTGCATGAACTGTTGTTGATGTTCCGGTTCCGGCTTCATTAGCAAATATACCGCGAGCAGCACCTTTTGCTATAGTTTGAACGATTGTGGTTCCAGCAAATCCTCCGATTATTGGAGCTGGTTTAAATGCAAATTGAAAAATTTGTTGTATTGAAATCGGTAGGTTTTCTATATTAGCAATAATAACAATCAAGGCAGTCAACAAATAAAATACACACATAATTGGTACAATTTTTTCTAAAATTTTGCTAATTCTCTTTAATCCACCTTTAACTATGAAAAAAGATAGAGTTAATAAAACGATCCCAATAATAATTGGCGTAATAGAAAATGTGTCATTTAGAGAAGAAGAAACAGTATTTATTTGAACAAAGCCGGCATCACACAATACATACACTAACAAAGCTATACTATAAATAATTGCTAAAGGTTTTGATATCTTACTTTTGATACTTTTTATGTAATACATTGGGCCGCCACTGTTATTTCCTTCTTTATTTTTTCTCTGATGTTTTACTGCCAATGATACTTCAACCATCTTTGTTGCCATACTAAAGAAAGCCACTATCCACATCCAAAAAATAGCACCAGGTCCTCCTACAGCTATAGCTGTAGCAATACCAGCAATATTTCCAGAACCAACAGTTCCACCCAAAACAGACATAATTGTTTTATAAGAATTTTTATCCTTAATTTTGCCAATTGTATTTTTTAAAATTTTTTTAATATTTAATTGCAAAAATTTAGTACAACAACTAAAATAAATACCAGCTAATACAATAATTATTGTTAATGGGATTCCCCATATATAATCAAATATCATGACAATTTTATCAAACATACATCTTCTCCTTCTTTAATTTTCTTCTTCTAATTTTCTTACTTTTTTTACAACAAAATAAGTAATTGGTGTAAATGCAACCTCATAAAGAACTTTTGCTATAGTTTGACAAATAATCATTGTAAATAACACATTATTTCCCATAGTTCCAAAAAAACCAATCATCAAAAATAATCCTGTATCTAAAGCTTCACCTACTATTGTTGACAATATTGTCCTAAACCATAGAAATTTAATTTTAGAATTATTCTTAATATAATCCATTATATAAGAATTAGAAAATCCACCAATTAAATATCCTACAAAAGATGCAAATAAAATTCTCGGTGTATTCTCTAATATTGCTACAAATGCCTCTTGATTATGCCAATAACTAGGATATGGTAATTTAATTGCTGAGAAGAATATAATTACCATCAGTAAATTACATAAAAATCCATATAAAATAACTTTTTTTGTTTTCTTGTAGCCATATATTTCTGTTAAAACATCACCAATTATATATGTAATTGGAAAAACTAATACACCACCAGTCATAGCTATTCCAAATACACTAATTATCTTTGAAGCTAAAATGTTTGATATAAGAATACAAGCAACATATAAAACAGTAATAAAAAGGAATATATTGGAATTGTAATTTTTACTATCTTTTTCAGTAACATATTTGATAGGGTCCTTCATACCTGCTTTTTCAAATGCTTGTAAACGATCACGACATGGTTGACAAATACCACAAGCCTTATCATCTCTGGCAACACACGTCCAAGTATACTCAAATGGAATATTTAATTCCATCCCTTTCTTTATATTTCCAACCTTATCGCTATCATTTAGTGGAGCAACAATTTTAATATCCTTGTTCAACTTAGTTGAAATAGCAGTTAAATTATTTAATGCTTTATAATATTCTGGGCTATTATCCGGACATATCCATGGACCAGCTTCACTACCTGTATAAATAACATCAGCATGATTTACTTCTGCCCAAGCAACACAGGCTGATATAATGCAAGTATTTCGATATGGAACATATATAAAATCATCACTTACATTTTCAAAATGGATATTCAAGTCGGTTATTCCTGAATTTCCTAGCTCCCCTAGCCATTTCATGTCAATAATTTTATGTTCTTTTGCCCCAAAATACTTAGCCAATTTCTTTGAATTTTCCAATTCCTTTTTTATGTTTTTTTGTCCATAATCTACAGTCAAAAAGTAAAGTTCGTAACCCTCTTTTTTTGCAATTCCTGCAGCTACTGTGCTATCAATACCGCCGCTAATCGCAATAATTGCTTTTTTCATAAAATCCTCCTTTTTTAAAGTCAAAGGGAATATTGCCTCTTACAATATTCCCAATTAAACTTCAAATATATATTTGTGCAACTTTAACTACAAACATAAAAACATTTATAATATCATTAACTTAATATATTTGCGCAACTTTAACTGCAAATATTGTTATAAATATCAAAAGAGGACATCATTCTTCCATGATATCCTCAGTTAAATTCAAAATATTAATGCAAATATATATAATAAATGTTAAATATTTACTAATACCATTACAACAATATTTGCGCAACTTTAACTGCAAATATCATGCTAATAAAATACATATATCCCTTTGCTACAAGTAGGATAGCATAGAAATCATTAAATGTCAACACAAAAATTAACGTTTTGTTAAAATTTGCTACATTTTTTTTGCTTATCAAGGTATTTAAGCAAAAAGATTAATACATTATATAAATTGAAACTTAAATATATGTTTTTTCATATAGTATAAAATATTATTTATTATTGTTGCCCTAACTCTTTTTCATAATAATTAACAAGTATTTTTTCATTATTTGAATAGTATTCGTAATCTGTTTTCACGTATTTTGTAAATCCCCATTTAAAATATATTTGTATATTTCTTGTCTCACATGGTTCGACACCAAGCGTTAATACCCTAAAGCCTTTCTTTTTTAAATCATTTTCCATGAATTTATATAATTTTGAAAAATATCCTTGATTTTCAAATTCTTTGTTTGTTCTAAAAGCTGTTAAATATGCTTTACCTTCACCTACTAATTTCTCTTTATTTTGCATATCTATATCATTTTCAGAAATAATTGCTGTTGCTTCTGTGATTATTTCATCATTAAGAATCCCCATATAAACAATTCTATTATCAATATTACGTAATGATTCTGTTTTAAATCTTTTCCAAACATCTGAATTATCATGTTTTTTTATTTCTATATCCCATTTCTTAGTTAATAATTCTTCCGTTGCAATAACACATTTATAATTACTTTCGTTATTTATCTTTTTTACATCTATTAAACCTCTTGTATGAAAACCAAGTTTTTCATAAAATCTAATAGCATTTTTATTATAAGCAAAAACATCAATAAAAATATATTCACATCCAATACCTTTAAAATATTCTTCAAGTTCTTGCATAAGTTGTCTCCCAATACCATTACTTCTTGCAGTCTTAGAAACTATCAACTCCGAAACTTCACCGCTTCTAGGGCATTTATAATCTAAATAATCATATTCATCATAAGTTCTAACATATCCCATTATTAAACCGACAGCCTTATTATTTTCTACTGCCAAATAACACTTACCATCATTATTATTCACTTCTTCCAAATCCAAAATAGCCATTTTATCTCTATATTCTGGATGTAATTGATCTAAATTGTCCTCATCAATGATTAATATATATTCTTCAAGTTCTACAAGTAAATCTTTAACATCTTCTAAATATTTTTTTTGATATTCTATTATTTGCATAAAATTTTTCATTCCTTCCATTCAAAACACACATAATTAAAAAGTTACAAAACTATATTATTTTTAGACTAACTTCTTTTATTTATTATTAAAAACAAATATTTCAGATGCACCACTATTTTTAACAATATAATTACCACTTGTATATTCTTCTATTGTTTTTTTCCAAAATGAATATGCTTGCTTACTATTTTTTATTGGTTCAACTTCCCAATATCCTCTATATTTTTCAAAAATTTCCATTGCAACTTTTTTACCTATATGATTTCTCCTATATTGTGGCATTATTAAGAATTCTGCTATACATTTTCCATTACTATTAAATTTCAAATTTTCATTTATCATTACAAATCCTAAATATGTTTTGCCTCTTTTTATAAAATAAGCATCTCTATCTTCATCAGTAAAATAATTGTTAAACCATTTATACTGAAATTTAGCATTTTCATTTAAATTGTTTTCTATATATTGACTACCATCATATAAAGCAAATTGTAATAAGCTATATAATATTTCTTTTTTATCCAATGTTACTTTGTCTAATGTATAATTCATCAAAATCACCTATTTCTTAATTTTTTACTTAAATAATTTTTGAGTTATATATCACTGCTATCTATATTCATAAAATAATTCATAAATATTAATCCATGAGATTTAGTCATTTTTTTTTGAAGAATTAAATTATATATTTCATCTTCTGACATATAACTAACACTATCAACTTCTTCTTTCTGAAGTGAAAGTTTATTAATATCAATATCTTCTTCTAAATAATAAATATCTGCAAAAGGAATACCTAAAAGTATATCATCAATATATTTTAATTTTTCTTTTTTTATTTCTATTCCTAACTCTTCTTTTAGTTCTCTTGTAATAGCATCTTTTGAAGTTTCATTATATAAAACATGACCACCAGTCGAACTATATAATCCACCTTTTTCTTTCGATGTTTTTTGAATTAGATATTTTCCATCTTTATTTTTTATAAATACAATGGCAATTAAAATATGATCGCCAATATTTAATCTTTCACCTCTAATAAATTTCTTATTTGTTTTATTTTTTTTATTATCATATAAATTTAAATACTCTATTTTGCTTTCTGATTTTGTGTATTTTTCTTTTGTTATTTCATAGCAATAACATTCAGTTTTTTTAGTTTGAATAGTATATTTAATCAATTTTGTTTTATTTAACCTACGAAAACCAAATTTCTCCATAATCTTCCATGAAGCTGGATTTTCTATTGCAGCACACGTTTCTATTTTTTCAATTCCAACTTCGTAAAACATATAGTCAAGCATTAATTTAACTGCTTCTGTTCCGAATCCCATTCCTTGATAACGTGAATCTAAAAACCAACCAACATCTCTTATAGAATCATTATTTTTATTACCACTTTCATCATAAGAACTTTGACAGCTTACTTGACCAATACATTCATTCTTTGTTTTTAAAATTATAGACCACTGAAATACATCATCATTTAATGCTCTCTCTAACTTTTTATATTGCCATTCTTTTTCTTGATTCCAATTGTAATTTATTTTTCCGACAAGATAATATTTAGCAACATCAATGTCACATAAAATATTCCAAATAACTTTTAAATCTTCTTCCTTAGTAGGCCTTAAAATTAAGTTTTCAGATTCTAATACTTTTGAACCAATATATTTCATAAGTAAAGCACCCTCTTTCATGTAATATTATAACATGAATTTTATAAAACTGGCTTATTAATAACTTTTTAAATAAAAAAACAGCACTAATAGAGAAGATTTTAATTCTCTATTAGTGCTTTATTTATACAAAAATTGACTTCAATACATTATAAATTACATCTACTACTATTGAATTCCCTGCTTGATGATATAAATAAGTTTCTGCACATACTCTTTTTGCTTTATTATAATCATTATCATTAAAACCCATAAGTCTCCAAGCCTCTTTGGATGTTAATTTTCTAATTCTCATATTTAAACCTCCTCTACTAAAATTTTACAATTATCAGATGTATTATTTGCTGTGAGTGTCGGTGCATATCCATTTTGAGAAAATACTCTCGAAGATTGAGCAAACTTACAACTTTTATCTTTACCACAAACACCACCTGTATTATACTTTTTTAAATCAACTTCATACTCTCTATTAGGATTATTCTTTTTATTAAATATAATTTTATTATTAACCATTTTATATTTATTTGTAGTTAAATAATATTTTTCATCTACATCTCTTTCTAAATAATCTAATAATGTTTTAGTGCATCCTGTACCTTCAATAAAACTAAACTCCTCGTTCTTATCTAATATAGCAACAAGAAAATATCTTTTTCTTGTTTGTGGTACTCCATAATCAATAGCATTTAATACTTTATCATATAATGTATATCCTAAGTTAGTTAAGTCTTGTTTAAACAAGGCTAGTGTATTTTTAAATGCTTTACTAGTAATATTAGCAACATTTTCAAATATTACATAGTTTGGTTTTTCTTTTACTTCTTTTAGTAATCTTATCATTTCCCAACCTAAACTCGATCTTGTAGAACTCTTAAAATCAAATCCTCTCATTTTTCCAGCACAACTTATGTCCTGACACGGGAAACCTCCAATCCATATATCACAATAAGGTAAATTCTCTCCTTTTATTTCTGTAATACTACCTAAATTTAATGATTCATCTATGTTATGAATAGCACAGAATGATTTGATTGCATTTTTGTCTATTTCAGAAAAAAATTCTAATGTATAATCCTTAATTATTTTTTCATCTTTTAATTTTTGGAAAGCTTTTTCTGGCGCTCCAATACCACTAAAAAAAGTACCAACTTTTATGGTACTCTCACTATAATTTTTATTTATCATTTATAATTCCCCCTTTTTTAGTTTTGACAATAAAAAAAATAGATTTTCTTCAAATCTATTTCGTCTAAATCTTATAAATCTCTTGGATAATTTTGTTTATATTTAACATCATTAAATCCATAAACCTTTTTACACTTTTCACAAATTAATGCAATAGTATCATCTCCATATATTTTGTAACCATCACCTTTTTGTAAAACTATATCATTAGAATTACATATTGGACAGTGAGGATTATTACTATCCAATTCTGCTTCTTTTTTACTAAAAGCATCTCTGATTATTTCATAATTATTATATCCTAACTTCGGAACAAATTCCCCTGTAGTAAAATCCTTAATTCTGCCAAACATAAACTCTATTTTATCTATTTGTTTTTCTGTATGGTAATGTCCACAATACCATTTTTTATAATTTAATTTTTTTTCAACTTCATCTAAAAATTTTTCTGTACTATAATCAACTTTTGATTGATCTACCCCAGACATAAATACCTCTCGAGGCATATATTTATATGGACAAGTATGACTCAATACAATATCAATATCATTATTATTATTTTTAATTGCTTCAAATACTCTTTTTTTTATATCAGCATTTGGTTGTTCAGTTTCATACCAACAATAACCATATTTTATTCTATATTCTTTGTCTATAGAATAAGCTCCACCTATTACTAAGACACTTTTGTTATTTAAACTATATACTTCTCCATCTTTAGCAAATAATATATTAGGATATTCTTCTTCATAATATACTATACCATTATGAAATTCTTTAGTTTTATATGTTTTTATTTTTTCAGGTCGTTCTTCATGATTTCCATGAACACAGAAAAACGTTATGTTACACTCTGATAATTCTTTTTTTAATTTATAATCTCTTGAATCATTAAAATAATTTATTCCTGCATCACCTAATATTATCATTAAATCGGATATATTTGTTTTCTCTTTTTTGCAAAAACAACATACTTCATAAAAATCAGCATGCTTATCACCTGTTATATATATCATATATACCATCCTCCAGTTAAATTATATCGTATATTTTAAAAAAATCAGCATTTTATACTAAAATTGTAAAATTTATTCAAAAAAAAAGATTTACCAAAATCAGTAAAACCCTTATTTTGTAAGTATTTTTGAAGGTATGTCTTTTGCTGTCCTAAAGGTTCATTCTCATCTTCGAAGGGGTGTGCTTGCCATATTCTAAGAAGAAAGTCACTAATTCTTTTTATTAATAGTTCATATGAAATATTATGATAATCAATTTGTTTTTCATAGGTAATATCATATTTTAAATAGGCATTAATATTGTGGTAGTCAGCATATATTACGCTATTTCCATATAAAATTTCTTCTTTTTTGGTGATGTTATATGTTCTAAATTGGCCACTATTGGGAATAAACCCGGCAAATAAGTAGGCGTGAATTTTTTGTAAATATTCAACTGTTAATTCAAAATCTTTATGTAGTAATAATTCTTGGTATCTATTATAAATTATTTCTTTATCAGTCATAAATACTCCCCTTTTATAGGTATTTATTATATATTATTAATTGATTTTGTCAAGTATAAAGAAGAGTTAAATATTGTTTATACTTGATATTATATATTTAACTCTTCTTTAGGTAATGGTTAATTGTCTTTTTCTATTAATGTAAAAATTAAGAGGGAGGTAAAAAAGACAATTATTAATAAAAATACTATTATGCTTATAGATATAATAATTTTACATTGACCACCTCTTATTTTATTATATATAGATATATATGAGAAAAATGTATTTTTGTGTTAATTAAAGGCTATTTCTACATTTATATCTTTGTCTTTATAAATTATATATAAGTATATAAATCCACTTATTAATACTAATATACTGGCTAATAGTGCTAATTCGTTTAATCTTTTAGCCTCTTCGTTAGGACTTTTATTTAATTCTTTAAATCCTTCGATAGTATAGTAAATGTATACTAGAGTAGCTGTTCCGAAGATAATATATAGAGTATTTCGATATTTTTCGCCTTTTTCTTTATTTTTTGTTACAAGATATTCTCTTTCTATGTGGTTTGCATACAATGAAAGGGTAATAATTATGTAATATATAATAAATATTAGATCTTCATCTTTGGTACTTTTAATTCTTTCATAATCTATCATATTAAATTATATGATATTAAATCTTTTATATCATATTTATCTTAGTTATGCAAATAGTTATAATTTAGTAGAATTTGTTTTTTGGAAAGGTACTTTTAACAGATATTTGATGATGTTTACGTATAAGTAATTATAAGAAAATATTTGATATATTATGTTATCAGATTTTTAAAATTAAAGAAACTGTAAAAATGACAGTTTCTTTAATTGATAGATTTTTTTCTTTTGCTAATTAATTTATATAAATAGATACCTGTAATTGAACCGATACTATCTATTAGGATATCTTTTATTTGACATGCTCTACCAGGGGCGAATATTTGATGAATTTCATCACTAGTAGCGTATATAAGACATATAAGTATTGATATAAGATATTTTTTAGATATATCATTTTTATTTAGCATATTAATTGTTAGAAATCCTAGTATTAGATATTCAGTAAAATGAGCTAGTTTTCTAATTATAAAGCTTAGTACTTCAATGTTTTCTATTTTAAAAATATTTGTAATTATGTTTACAATAAAATTAGATTGGTTAGCTGACTCAGTAGCATCAAAGGATGACATTAGAAATATTAAGAACATCCAGAGGAGCATGAGGATTGTTGATGATTTATTTTTCATTAGACTTTACAAACTTTCTATAAATTGGGTATAATCTTTGTCTTATTTCCAAATCTAAAATTATCTTTTTTATATAGTTTTTATGGATTTTCTTAATACTGTTGTTCATATTTGCCAATTTTGACATAACTTCGTTGTAATTTAATGGCAGTGCAGCATTAATACTTTGTTGATTTTTAAAATAATCTTCTATATTTTCTTTGTTTAA
>OIZL01000773.1_pt1 | contig 21084 bp, 24 predicted proteins | sample 1588541 | NCBI WGS metagenome assembly OIZL01 (sample SAMN03283285) | human gut metagenome | biome: human-associated habitat; material: feces | host: Homo sapiens | place: Peru | collected 2012 | reverse complement strand
CCCCCATGTCAAGGGGCAAACAAAAAAGCGAACACTTTCGCTTGCTTGTAATATATTTTATCCTCTTCCTGCATACTTGCCATCTTTAGTTGTTATTACTACGCTCTCTCCTTCACTTATGAATAAAGGTGCTTTTAGAGTATAACCAGTTTCAATAGTTATATCTTTTTGAGCTCCGCTTGTAGTATTACCTTTAACAGCATCAGGTGCACTTATAACTTTATAAGTAATTTTTTCAGGTAGTGAAATACCAATAATTTCACCTTCATAATTCATTACTTCTACATTTAATCCTTCTTTTAGATACTTAATATTATCTTCTAATTTTTCTTTTGGTATTGGAAGTTGATCATAAGTATTATTATCCATAAATATATAATTATTTCCATCATTATATAAATAAGACATTTGACTCTTTTTTATTTCAGCTTTTTCTAATTTAATACCAGCATTAAATGTAATTTCTTGTGTTGAATCAGTTCTTAAATTATATAGTTTTGTTTTAACAAAAGCACTACCTTTTCCAGGTTTAACATGTTGGAATTCAACTACTTGATATATATTACCTTCATATTTAATAGTCATTCCATTTTTAATATCATTTACATTAAACATATATAATCACTAAGCCTTTCTTTCTTTATGTAATGTTGTTTTGTTACATCTTGTACAATGTTTTTTAACTTCAAGTTTACCTTCTGTATTCATTTTATTTCTACTAGTTAAGTAGTTAATATTTTTACATACAGTACATTGTAATGCAACGCCTTCTCTATTTTCTTTTTTAGCCATTAGAGTTCCCTCCTTTTTTAATACAATTGAAATTATATCAAATAAATATTCATTTGACAAGAGTTTTATTTTATTTTAGAAGTAGCGTGCTATTTTTAGCTTTATATCTATCAATTATTTCTTTACTTTCAATAAATAAGCCCATAAAATCATTAATTTCTATACTATAAGTTCCTTCTTTTTCTAATGCTTCTAGTACTTTTATACCATGTTCTTTATATGCGTTATATATTTTTTCTATTATATTATTTTTACATATGTGATTTCTACAATATAATGCATATTTGTATGATGAATTTCTATATATATTTTTATAGTGTTTATTTATTTGTTCTTCTGTTAGAGTATTACCTAATAATATAACAAACATATAATTTATGTGTGAAGAAGATGATTCATATATTATATCTGAAATATCATTTATGTTTTTATTACTTATTTTTATATTATGTTTTATAGCGTATTCTAGTTTTCTTAGTAATTCTGGAAGTAATCTTGTTTTCATTTCATTATCTGACTTTTTTATGTATTCTTTTACATATGTTATATATTTTTGTAAATCATTATTATATTCTTTAGAAGATATTTTTGTTTTATAAGTTTCTAGGTATTTATATAAATCTATTATATCTTTACTTCTTGCTTCTTTATTTACAATATTTAATAGTTCGTCTATATTATCTATACCTATTTCTTTAATATAATTAACTATTAATTCAGTACTACCAGATTCTTTTATTAAGTCATCAAATACAATTCTTGCATTATTTAAGCCATATAAGTCTTTGAATGCTTTAAACTTACCTATTACTTCATATATATCATCTATATACATTTTTCCTCCTAATTTAAATATATTGGTTTTCTTTAATTTTATTATAAGATAAGTAATTGCGTATGTAAATAAATAATGTTAAAATACATTAGAGGTGTTTTATGAGTAAAGTTGTATTAGTTAGTGGTTCTAGTATTAATCTTGGGAAAAGTATTATATTAAAGTATGCTGAGAGTGGATTTTCGTGTGTTATTACTTATTTGAATCATGAAAAGGAAGCGGCCGAAGTAAGAAATGAAATTATAAATAAGTATCATACTAAAGTATTATGTGTTAAGTGTGATATTACTAAGGATGAAGATATTGATAGATTATATGATGAAATTATAAATGAGTTTGGGAAAATAGATGTTCTTATTAATAATGCTGGGATAGATATTCCTTGTGAGTTTGATAGTAAAAATAGAAAAGATTATTTAAAAGTTCTTGATACTAATCTTGTTTCTACATTTATGATGAGTAAGAAGTTTGGTAATTTAATGTTTGAAAATAAAAGTGGATGTATTATAAATATATCTTCTAATAATGCGATTAATTCATATGATGAGTGGTCGCTTGAGTATGATAGTTCTAAGGCTGGAGTTAATAATTTAACACATAATCTTGCTAATCATTATGCTCCTTATGTAAGAGTTAATAGTGTGGCACCTGGTTGGATTTTAACTGATGTTACTTCTAGTATGAATCCAAATTATATAGAGGAAGAAAAAAAGAAAATATTACTTAATAGATTTGCTAGTATGGAAGAGATTGCTGATTTAGTTTATTTTATTAGTGAAAAAGGTACTTATATTAATGATAGTATTATTAGAATAGATGGAGGTAAAAAGTGTTAAATATAAATAATAAATATGTTGATTTATGTAATGAGTGTGAAATCGAACTTAAAGATAGATTTAAAGAGATAGATGATTTGTGTTTTTTAAATAGTAAGAAAGTTCTTATGGCTTTTCATGAACATAATGTTTCTAGTAGTGATTTTAATGTTTCTAGTGGATATGGTTTTGGTGATTATGGTAGAGATAAAATAGAAAAAATATTTGCATATATATTTGATAGTGAAGATGCACTTGTTAGAAGTCAGATAATTAGTGGTACTCATGCGATTAGTACTGGATTATTTGGAATATTAAGGCCTTTTGATGTTATGCTTTCAATAAGTGGAAAACCATATGATACTTTACATGAAGTTATTGGTATAAAAGATAATAATAGTTCTCTTAAGAGTTTCAATATAGAATATAAAGAGATTGATTTAATTAATAATGATTTTGATTATGATAAGATAAGCAAAAGTCTTGATAATATACGTATGGTTTATATTCAAAGGTCTAGAGGTTATTCTCTTAGAGAAAGTATTGATATTGAAAAAATAGAAAAAGTTATTAGTCTTGTTAAGAGTATTAATAAAGATATTATAGTTTTTGTAGATAATTGTTATTGTGAGTTTACTGAAAGTAAGTTTCCTACAAGTATTGGGGCTGATATTATGGCTGGGTCTCTTATTAAGAATCTTGGAGGAGGTATTGCTAGTAATGGCGGATACCTTGCTGGAAGAAGTGATTTAATTAATTTATGTGCTGAGAGATTAAATGTTGCTGGTGAAGGACGTGAGATTGGGCCTACAAGTAGTAATAAAATGTTTTTGATGGGGTTATACCATGCTCCTTATGCAGTTGCTTCTTCACTTAAAAGTGCTTATTTATCTAGTCTTATGTTTGAAAAACTTGGATATAAAGTTAGTCCAAAATCAAATGAAAATAGATGTGATATAGTTAATTCAATATATTTTAATAATGAAGATGAGATGATTTCTTTTGTGAAAGGAATACAAGCTGGTGGAGCTATTAATGCTCATGTTACCCCTACACCTTGTGATATGCCTGGATATAGTAATCAAATAATTATGGCAAGTCCATCATTTACAGATGGCTCAAGTATAGAAATATCATGTGATGCGCCTCTTAGAGAACCTTATGTATTATTTTTACAAGGTGGTCTTACATATGATTATGCTAAAATAGCTATATTAAATGGAATTAGTAATTTAAAATAGGAAGTATATAATTACTTCTTTTTTCATATTCTATAATTAGGAGGAATATGAAAGAAGAGTTAATTAAGAGTTATATAAATAAACTTAAAAAAGAAGATATTAAAAATTATTTAATGAAAGAATATACTGTAGCTAGTGATGAAGAAATAGATTTACTTTATAATTTAATTAAAAAGAATGCTGATAATATTAAGAATGTTGATTTAGATTTTATATCTAAGTATGAAAGGTATTTTAATAAAGATTTATATTTTAAGATAATTGAAAAATATAATAAATATAAAAGTTTACTTGAATGAAGTAAACTTTTTGTTTCTTATTATTTCTATTTCATATTTATATGGGGCTTCTTCGTTTTTTTTGCTTCTGTTTAAGTATGGTGTTTCGAGTATGAATGGGATGTCTTTTAATCTTTCATCATAAACAATATTAAGTAATATATCTAGGCCTATTGTTCCGTACCCTATATTTTCATGCCTATCTTTATGTGAGTATACTGGATTCATACTGTCATTTAAGTGTACACATTTAATTTTATTTATTCCTATTTTACTATCAAACTCTTTCATGAAAGTATCAAAGTTTTTAAGATTTATTCCGGCATCATTCATATGACATGTGTCTAAACATACATATATTCTATCTTTTTCTTCTATTAAATCTATTATTGATTTTAATTCATCTATGGTAGAGCCTACTTCATTACCTTTTCCTGACATGTATTCTAGTAAGATATTAACATCTTTTACATTTTTATATACTGCATTTATTCCGAATGCTATATTTTTTATTGCTTCTTCTTTAGTACATGATGTTGCGCTTCCTGGATGAACTACTATTTTGTCAAAACCGAGTTGTTTTACTCTTTCTAGTTCATTTGTTAAAAAGTTTATGTAAAACTCATATTTACTTTTATCTGATGTGTTTGCTAGATTTATTATGTATGGACAGTGCACTATTACATTATTTGGATTTATATTGTTTTCTAGCATTAGTTTAAATCCTTCATATGTTGAATAATCATCTATTTCACTTCTAATAGTACTACTTGCAGGTCCTGTGTAGAACATAAATGTATTTGCTTCATAACTTAGTGCTTCTTTTACACTTCCTAGTAACCCATCATTTTTTGTATATTTTACGTTTGCTCCAATTATTAAACTCATTTTTATCACCATAAATATAATATCAAATAAAAAGGGCTATTTCTAGTCCTATTTATAATCACATTGAGTTTTTCCTTCGCATAAATCTTTCATTGCATTTACTTCGCTTGGATATGAACTATTTTTAAATTTATTTGCGATTGTACTGTATTCTGTTGGAGCTCCAGTTTTTGATTTAACATCTTCTGATTTTAAGTCTGCTATTTTAACATTTGTTTCTGTCAAGCAGTTATCAGGGCTACATACAGTTACACTTGTAAACTTTCCTGACATATCCATTGCTATAGTATAGTAGAACTTTGAAGCATCACCATCTAATTTAAAATCTTGTGTATGATATGTCTTTGCAACTCCACCGTCAAGCAACCATTTTTCTTGTGCTTGTTTCATTATAGTTTGTACTTCTGTAACAAATATACTTGATTTAGATTCCTTAAACATATCAACAAAGTTAGGTACTAGCATTACAACTAAAATAGCAAGAATAGCTATAACTGCTAATAACTCAACTAAAGTAAATCCATTTTTATTTTTCATAATATAAACTCTCCTATCGTCTTTATCTTTAACTTACGAATTTATTATATCACTTAATTTTCATATAAGTCAATATCTTTTATTATTAAAAGCCACCTTTTTAGTGGCTCATTATTTTATAAATTATTTCTTTTTTTAAATGTTTTAAATGCTAGAGTGAATATAGTTAAGCTTGATAGTAGTACCATTATAATTGTAGGTATATTATCTAGTGTTTGTGGGTTTGTTATTTCTGTTTCAGTATTAGCATTATTATTAACATTTAAGAATGTTAGTTCAAACTCTGAGAAGCTTGTTGTTTCGATTTCTACATATTTATTATTATTTTCTGTTTTAATTTCATATGTTTTTTCATCTATTAATTTACCATCTGATATATGTTTTACTTTAGCATGTGTTTCTGTAATTGTATTAGGAATTGCTAGTTTAAACTTAATAGTTCCACTAATATTATCATTTGATACAATACCTTGATTATTATCATCTACATAATATGATACTTTTACATCGTATGTCATTGTTTTCTTTTCTTCACTATATGACTTTAATGCTTTATCTAATTTAACTTCAACTACTGATGTTTCAGTAACTCCTTTTATATTTTCAAAATTAATACTTTCGATTAATCCTGTAGTTCCTGATACAGTGTTTTTATTTAATTCTTCTATTATAGTATTTGGTATTTCTGTATCATATTTAGTTTCACTTGATACTAGAATTACATTTCCTTCTTTATCTTCTACTGCAAGAGTTGTTACATCAATATTTACTTCGAATAGTGGCATTACAAATGTATTTTCATTTAATGCCACTTCTACTTTTGAGTCTGCTTTATTTGTTACAATTATATTTTTTACATATGTATTTTCTTTAGGATTTACTACTACTTTAACTTTGTCGTTAGCGCTTGCATATTCTACTTCTTTATCATTTACATATGTTTTTGTATCTGCGTTTTTATTTATTTTAAATAATACGTCTTTATCTTCTGCTAATTCTACTTCGCCTTGTAGTTTAGTACCTTCTATTTTAATGCTTTTTACATTGTTTACTGTACTTCCATTTTTAGTTACTTGATATGTGTATAAACTTCTTCCTTTTTCACTTTTTAATGTTCCACCGTTAACTGTGATATCTATGTTTCCTACATATCCTGGATTTGATTCAACTCCTATGGCTGAGCCTGTTTGGTTTATTCCGTTTCCGTTATATACACCATTTTTCTTTTCGCCTGTAGCATTAATTACTGCATTATTTATTACAAACTTTCCTGCTTTAACACTAATTCCTTCTTCTGCATTAATGTTTGCTTCATCGATATTCCATACTGCATATCCTGCACTATAAATACCACTACCCTCTGCTTTTATAACTGCTGTTTTTGATATATTAATTACTGCTGCATTTTCAATATTTTTATTTCTTCCATTAACATATATTCCTGAACCTCTATCAGTAGCCTTTGCTTTTCCGATAAGTGTTCCGTTTACGTTGATAACAACTCCGTAACTAAAGCTATTACTTATTTTGTCATCATTTACTGTTACAAATGTTCCATAGTATCCTTCAAGTGTAACGTTTTCTCCTACTGTTAAAACTGAATAATCTTTTGCTGTTTTATCAGTAGAACCTCTAAGAGTTATAGTTGAAGTATACGGACTACTTTCTTTCATAGTTCCTTTTCCAGTTAAGTCTAACTTTCCACCATCAATCTCAATTCTTTTTACTGCTTCAAAAGTAATAGCGTGTCCGTTTAAATCTATAGATAATTTTTGATTATTATTAATTATTATTTTTTCTTTTACTGTGAAATTGTCTGTTATCTTTATTATTTTCCTTCCAATATATTAGTTTTGAAATCTTCTGCATTATTTACTTCTACTGTTTCTAATGCGTATACTTTTGTGAATAGAGCACTAACTAAAAGTATTAAAATTGTTAATGCAATTGTTTTTAAATGTTTCATATATTCTCCTTCTATTTTAAGGGCAACATATAAAAAGAAGTAAATCAACATTTACATGCTTTTTACTTCTTTGTTTACGCTTCATTTTACACTTTTAATTATTTGTTTACAACATCATTATATATTTTTTCTAAATCACCATCAACAAACTTCATATTATTTTTTTCTCTTAATGCGATAAGTGCTTTAGCATAGAATGTATCTTCGTTTGCTATTTGTTTTGCGATAGTTTCTGTTATTGTAGTTTTAACTTCATCTGTTAATTCTTTTTTCTCATCTTGTGCTTCTTTGTAAATGATATGGTATCCATAACTTGATTTTACTGGAGAAGTTGTATATTTACCTGTTTCTAATTCTTTTGCTGCATCTATAACTGCATCATTATAGTCTCCATCATTTACTTTTCCAAGGCTTCCTTTGTTATCTTTAGTTGCATCATCTTCGCTGTATTCTTTAACTAAATCTTCAAACTTACTTCCATTATTTAATTTTTCAATTACTTCTTTAGCTTTATTATAAGCATCTGTATCTTTATTACCATCAACCGTAATTAATATATGACTAAGTGTCATATCTCCTACATATTCATCTTTGTAGTAATCATTAATTTGAGTTTCAGTTACAGTTTCTTTAGCATAATCACTAATCCATAGAGTCCTTTTATATTGAAGTGCTATATAATCTTTAAATGCTGATTTACTTGCTACTCCATAGTAATATTTTACATATGTATCAAAATCAATATTGTATTTACTTGCAGCATCTTCTGCTGATTTAACTGCGTTATTTACATATTTTGTTTCATCTGTACTAGTTTCATATTTTTTATTTAATAAATATGAATCTATCATATTAACGATTTGGTCACTTGCATAAGTAGATTTTAATTTATCATATAAATCTTGTGCTGTGATCCCTCCATCATCGAATGTTACAATAGCATTTTTGCCATCATCTAATTTTACACTACCGCATCCACATAACATTAAACATAATGTTATACTGCATAATACTTTAAAAATATTTTTCATTTTCCACCTCTATTAATTATTATAATAAAGTATTTAAAATAATACAAGTGAAAAGTCATACACAAAATACATTAAATCACATACTATAAGAGTGTAAAGATAAAAAAGGAGGAATGTTTTATGAACACAAATTGTGGCTCTTGCTGTAATAATCGTGGTATCTCTGGAGCAGCTTTTGCCTTAGTATTATTTATTCTATTAGTAATCATACTAGGGGCTTTTATTTAAAATGATTTAAGGAGGTGCACGTATGTTAGGATGCGGCTGTAATGCTGGAAATACTTTCTTTATAATATTAATTTTATTCATCCTTCTTGCTATTATATTTGGCATGGCAGGATTTGGATGGTAAAATACTTCATGAAAAAACTAGTTAATTAAACGTTAACTAGTTTTAGTTTGTGCAAGCTTATAATCTACTACACTAAAATATGATTTATTGTATAACTAAAGTAACTTTTACACAGTAAAATGCAAATTACTGTGTAATGATCGGTAGTTTTTCACAATAAATCACATTTTACTGTGAAAATACGCTATTTTTTTGCTATTTTTCACATTCCATTGTGTAAACTTTGTATTTTTTTTAATAAAAAATGCACTTGTTTTAGTGCATCTTTAATTTATTTCAAACAATCTTATATAATGTTCTATTTCCATTTGCATACCTTCTAAATATTCATAATAGTTATTTATAGGGTAATATACATTCATTACATAGAAATTAGTATTGTTTGTAAATACATATTCATATACTTTATATTCATTATTATATGAATTATCATATTCTTTAAAATAGAAATTATCTTCTTTTTTATAACTAGATAAATCTATAGTATTTGATTTTTTAACTGTAAAATATGCTTTTTCTTCTGAATTATAAAAGTCAGTATTATCTTTATTTGTAATAGTAAATAATTTATTATTATAAACTATAGTATAGCCAAGAGGACTTTTATATTTGATTACTTTTATTTTATCATATAGTCCTTCTTTTATAACAAGCATATCGTATTCGTTATTTTCTTCGCATGTTTTATTACAGTTACAGTCTTTGTTTGAATGCTTTAAAGTATAGTCTTTAATATAATCTGTATACTCTCTAAGTCCAAATGCTACTAATATTAAAGCAAGTAATGAGGCTATTACTTTATATAGCTTTTTCATTAATTCTCCTTTTTATTTATTTCTTCAATTATTTTTTCTATTTTCATTCCGTATTCTATAGATTCATCAAATATAAATCTTAGTTCAGGGGTATGTCTTATATTAAGTCTGCTTGCTAGTAATGTTCTAAAGTAACCTCTAGCATTGTTCAAGTCTTTTTCTACTTTTTTCTTGTCTTCATCTAGTGTTGTAAAGTATACTTTTGCAAAACTTAAATCGTTTGTGACTTCGCAGTCAGTTATAGTAACGTTTTTGAAGTCTTTGTCTTTTGCTTCGGTAAGTAATATGTCAGCTAGATACTTTTGCATATCACTTCCTACTCTTTCTCCTTTTAAGTTCATTATTTCTTCACTTCCTTCATTTCATAGCAAACAATTATGTCTTTTTCTTTGATGTCTGGGAAGTTTTCTATTGTAATACCACAGTCATATCCCGATTTTACTTCTTTTACAGAATCTTTTTCTCTTTGAAGAGATGCTATTTTAGATGTTGTTACTATGACTCCATCTCTTATAACTCTTGCTAGAGATGCATTCTTTATAATACCACTTGTTACATGGCTTCCTGCGATATTTCCAACTTTTGAGAAGTGGAATATTTGTCTTACTTCTGCTTCTCCTAGTGTTACTTCTTCATATTCTGGGTCAAGCATACCTTTCATGGCTGCTTCCATTTCTTCTACTGCTTTATATATTATGTCATATAATCTTATATCTACATTATAATTTTTAGCAGTTTCTTTAACGCTTGATGATGGGACTACATTAAATCCTATTATGATTGCATTACTTGCATTTGCTAGAACTACATCGCTTTCAGTTATTGCTCCAACGCCACTTCTTATAACATTGATTTTAACACCTTCAACGTCTATTTTTAATAAAGCATTCTTAACGGCTTCTTCGCTTCCTTTAACATCTGTTTTAAGAACTATGTTTATTTCTTTTCTTCCTTCTTGTATTTGTGCAAATAAATCATCAAGACTTACTGCTTTCTTAGCAAACTTTTTATTTCTTGCATTTTCTTTTCTCTTAAGTGCTACACTTCTTGCTTCTTTTTCGTTTTCAAAAGCCATGAACTTATCACCTGCTACTGGAACTTCATCTATTCCAGTTACTTCAACTGGCTTACTTGGTTCAGCTGATAGTATTTCTTTTCCTGTATCATCTGTTAGAGTTCTAACTTTTCCAAAACTTGTTCCGATTACTAGTGGGTCTCCAAGTCTTAAGGTACCATTTTGTATTAGAAGTGTCGCTACTGGTCCTTTGTTTTTATCAAGTCTAGCTTCAATTACACTTCCAAGAGCGTATCTATTTGGATTTGCTTTTAATTCAAGTACTTCGCTTAGAGCATTTATATTATCAAGAAGTAAATCTACTCCTTCTCCTGTATGAGCACTTAGTTTTACAAATATAGTATCTCCACCCCATTCTTCTGGAGTTAATCCAAATTCACTCATTTCACTCATTATTTTATCTATATTGATATTTGGCTTATCTATTTTATTAATAGCAACTATTATTGGTACATTTGCTGCTTTTGCGTGGTCTATTGCTTCTTTAGTTTGTGGCATTACTCCATCATCTGCAGCTACTATTATGATAACTATATCTGTTACGCTTGCTCCTCTTGCTCTCATTTCAGTAAATGCAGCATGTCCTGGAGTATCTATAAATGTAATTTTTCTTCCATCTTTTTCTACTTGATATGCACCTATTGCTTGTGTAATACCACCTGCTTCGCCACTTGCTACATGTGTATTTCTTATGTAATCAAGTAATGTAGTTTTACCATGGTCAACATGCCCCATTATAGTTACAACAGCAGGTCTTAAGACTAAATCTTCTTCATTATCATTTACAACATATTCTTCAAAATTACTAATATCTGTACTTTCTTCTTTAACTAACTCTTTATTATATTCAAGAGCTACAACACTAGCATCTTCAAACGCTATTGCTTGATTAGATGAAATCATAAGTCCCATACTAATTAATTTCTTAACAAGTTCACTTGGTGTAACCCCTATTTCAGCAGCTAAACTTGATACACTCATATTTTCTTTATATAAAACTACATTTGATTCTATATTTTCTTTATTACTTTGTAATTTTTCTTTATGCTTGTATGCATTCTTTTTATCTTTTAAGAAATCTTTATTATCAGGTTTTGAATCTTTCTTCTTAAACTTAACTTTATTTTCTTTTGGTTCATCTAAATTAATATTATATCTTGAAGCTGCCTCTTCTGCTCTATCTTCCATTTCGTATTTGTTAATTAACTCTTCATTAATATTTTCTTCTTCATTAGTTAAAGAGTTATCTAATAATATAATACATTCATCATCTAGTATGTCCTCTTCACTATTATAGTTAAATCCTAATTCTTTTAGTTTTTTAATGATTTTATTTACACTTAGTCCTGTATCTAATGAATAATCTTTTATACTCATAAACACTTCTCCTTTCTTAATTTTATAATATTTAATTTATATTCTCTTTTTTAACTCCTCGTATATTTCATCCTTTATTTCTGTTTCTAAGTGACGTTCTAATACTTTAGTTTTTTGTGCTTTTTCTATTACACTTAAGTCTTTTTTCAGGTATGCTCCTCTTCCATTTGCTTTGTTTGTATCATCTACAAAAACATGTCCAAGGTTATCTTTTACTACCCTTAATAAGTCTCTTTTATCGTATTTTTCATGTGTTACTACACATGTTCTTAAAGGTATTTTTTTAGCTTTCATTTTGCCTCCTTATTTGTTTATTTCAGCATTGATGTCAGCTAATGTTTTAATATTTATTGTATATTTTGTAAGTTTGCTAGCTAGTTTAATATTTATACCTTTCTTTCCTATTGCTAGGCTTAAGTTTTCATCATCAGCTATTACTAATGCTTCTTTTTTCTTTTCGTCAGTTATGCTTACGTTTAGATTTTTAGCTGGGCTTAATGCATTTGCGATATATTCTTCCATATCTGTACTATATGCTACTAAATCTATTTTTTCTCCTCCAAGTTCACTTATGATGTTTGCAATTCTTCTTCCTTTTTCTCCTATACAGCTTCCAATTGGATCAACATTTGGATTAGTTGATGCTACTGCTACTTTACTACGTACTCCTGCTTCACGAGCAACTCCTCTTAATTCTAGTGTTCCATCAGCAAACTCTGGTATTTCATGTTCAAATAATCTTTTGATAAATCCATAGTGTTTTCTTGATAATAGAATTAGAGGTCCTTTAGTAGTTGTTTCTATTTTAGTAATATATACTTTGATAGAAGAACCCATTGTAAGTTTTTCTCCTGGTATTAGTTCTGTTCTTGGAAGTATTCCTCTTGCTTTTCCTAAATCTACATAGTAGTTTTTAGCATCTTCCATAGCAAGGAATCCTACCATTAACTCTCCTTCTTTGTCAGCAAAGTCACTCATTATTTTATTTTTCTCTGCTTCTCTTATTTTTTGAAGTACAACTTGTTTTGCAACACTTATTGCTACTCTTCCAAAATCTTTAGGTGTTACTTCTTCTAATATTTCATCTCCAACTACATAGTCAGGATTTAATTTTCTTGCTTCAGATAATGTGATTTCATTTAGATAGTCATGCTCTATAACATTTCCATCAGCATCAATATCCTCTTCTGCATCTTCATCATAATCATCTACTATTGTTGTAACTTTGAATATTTTGATTTCTCCTGTTTTTTCATCGATTAGAACACGGCTATTGTAGTCTGCTTTTTCATTTTTCTTAAAAGCAGTACTAAGTCCTTGCTTCATTCCTTCGATTATTTCTTCTTTGCTTATACCTTTGTCTTCTGAAACAAAGTTTAATGCTTTTATAAATTCTCTGTTTTCTTTGTTACTCATTTTCTACTCCCTTACTTCCTACATCTAAAATATAGTTTTCTATATCTAAGTCTAAACTATCTATGATAGGACTTACTATTTTTGTTGCTTTTACACACAAATCACTATCTACACCATTTTCACTGTCTATTGTTACAAATAGTGTATCTTCTCCATCTTCTTTACCAAATCTTACTCCTAGTAAAGTAATATTTTCTTTTAATAATTCTTCTTTAATAGCATTTGCTATCTTTTCTTCCATATTATCATCCCTTTCGAAATTAAAGAGTGGGTTTTGCCCACTCTTCGTTGTTACACATATTATAACATAATATATATTATGATTACAAGTGTTATTTAAGAATTAATTTTTTCTAGATTTTATTGTATAGTGAATGGATCTGATAATGTACCTGTTCCTGAAGTGTATAGTGTATTTGCATTAATGTACACTGAAGGGCGGATATGACTATTGCCGTATATTGCATCTCCACCTATAGATCCATATGACACAAGTATTGCGCTAATCACATTACTAATGTCAACTGATATAGTGTAGTAATTATAAGAAGTACTAGTCCATGCATCTTCCCATAACCAATCATTGGCTTTGCAAGTTGAACCATCATAGTTATAACCTATTATTCCACTACTATAACAAGTACTACTAGCATACATGTAATCACTTGGATATATTAATCCTACTTTTCCATCCCAAGTTTGCTTATGACCGCTGTGAATATTTGTGCTTCTTTCTTCTTCATATGTGCCCTTGCTATCTTTTCCGTCAGTTCCACGCGTTATATTACCAAGGTACCATTTGGTTGTACTTATTTGACTTTTTGCAGCGTTTGTTAGACCATTGCTAGTATAATCACATAAGTCTTGATCATCTCCAAATGAAACTCCCGTAGAACATTCGAGTTTTGTGCTACCTGCTGTTCTATTATAATATGGGCCACTATTTAATAATGTCATTAATGTTGATGTAGTCCAGTCATTTTCATAAGTGGATGAACTCTTATAATCCCACGCGACTTTTTGCATCGTATTTCTTACTAGTTTGACTTTATATTCTTTAGTATATCCACTGCCATTTAATGTTTCAGTTTCAAACACTCCAATTATTCTCCATACTCCCGTTTCATCATTAAATGTTATGTAATTATTCGGTGTCTTTCCTTGATATCTATATTCTGTTGTTGCATAATTTTGATTGCCAGTTGCTTCTTGATCTATTTTTGTTAAACCTGCTATTTTATAATTATCTTTTAAACAAGTAGCTAATGTTGTATTTTGACATAAATCTTTTAGTGTCAATTCTTTCCAGTGTGCATATAATGTTTGATTTGCTGTTATTGCTACTGTTGTATCTTCTTTTATTTGTGTTCCGCTTGTAGCACTTGTAAACCATCCTAAGAACTCGTATCCATCTCTCGTCGGCACAGGTAGTGTTCCATACTTATCAGCATATGTTACTGATTTATTTGATGTTGTTACTTTCCCACTATTAGCGTTAAATGTTACTGTATATTTATTAGCATCATAATTTGCTGTTAGTGTTGTATTTTCACTTCCCATTGTAAGTGTTGTATCTGTTAAAGTTGAATTACCTGTTTTAGTCCATCTTTTGAATGTATAACCTGTTTTAGTTGGACTTACTATTGTTTTAACAGCTTCAAAATATTCGCTTGTTGTAGTGTTTGATGTTGTATTATTATAAGTTCCACCATTAGGATTTATTGTTAATGTGTATTTATTTCTGTCATAATTATAATTTACTACATTCTTAGTACTTGGTTTTGTATCTACCACTATTGTTATTGTTTTTGATGCTGGACTTGTAAATCCAGTATATGTATTAACATTTGGCGTTACTTTACTTCCGAAGTCAGCAGTACCCTCTTTTGTATCTGCACTTACTAAAGTATAGCCACTTCCACTTACATTCATTTTATTATGATATGCTATCCATGGATAAGAATTAACTACCCAATTTGCTGTTAATGTACAGTCCTCTGTTCCTATATTAAATGTTTTTCCATTTAATGAGGCTTTATCACTACTTACTGTCCAACCTGTAAATGTATAGCCTTCACGAGTTGGATCTACTATTGTTTCTGATGTACTATATTTTACATTTTTAGTTTGTGTATTTGTATTTCCACTATAGCTTCCACCGTTTGGATTTATCGTAAGAGTATAATCTTTTCCAGTCCATGTTGCAGTTACTTTAGTTTCTTCTATACCCATAACTAATGTTTTGTTCCCACTATTTCCTTCAGCAAGTCTTGTACTCATCATTCTAACTTTATTTATAAGCATAGCTGTACTTGAATCTTTTAATGTACTTCTTTCTCCTGTAACATTCCATCCGCTAAATGTATATCCTTCTCTTGTTGGATCACTTAATTCTATTTCATTCTTATATCTTTCGCTTGTTGTTATGCTTCCGGTTGAACCATTATAAGTTCCACCAGCTGGATCTATTGTTAGATTAGAAATTGGGGTTAAATCTTTATAAACAATATTTCCATCAACATTTTTAACCCACAACTTTTTATCATAATCATCCACTCTATCACTAACTGTATACTCATTTTTGCTTACATTCTTCCATGTTGATGGTTCTTCTGCATCAGCACTTGTTACTGCGTATGCACTTAAACCATTTGTATCTTTTAATAAAGCAGTTAATAATAAATTATCTATTTTTGCATTATTTATTACAGGTACATTTGAATCATTATAGTTATATTCATTTATTTGTATTTTGCCTATAAACTTTTTACCCTGATTATAATTTTGGACAGAGCCTGTTTCATTGAATGTTATAGTCAAAGTATATTTATTTGTTATTCCTGTTTTAATTGGATTATTTCCCTTTAACTTTTGTGATGTTGGTACTTCACTATATATAAAAGGGGTTGTTCCTTGACCATCGCATGTTCCGATTTCTGTTTGATCTGCTTGACCATACTTTTCATAACTAACACAATCTAAACTAAAGACAAGTTCATCTTTTTCGATAGTGTTAATCATATCTACCATATTAATATCGAATTCTGTATCAAAGTCACCTGTATTTGTTACAGTAAACTCTTTAATTAATATTTTACCCGGCTGTATATTATCTACTTTAAGCTCTGGTCCACTATTATAATAAAGTGATAAATTACCAGTAGTTACAGTTATATCTTTAGCTTCTTCATTACCATTTACAGTAATACTAAAATATGCATAAGACACACCTATTACTAGTAATAAACCTAATACTACAGATAAATAAATTACGCTTTTATTTTTAAATAATTCTTTTAAATTAATATTCTTCATATGCACCTCTATTCTCTATTAATAGTATACTTTAATTAAATATATATTTCAATATCAAAATAAAAGCAAACACAGTATTTTCTATGTTTACTTTTGATATTTTTTTATACTCGTTATGTTACTTTTCATTATAATATTTCTTGTAAGTTCATTAAATATTAATTTCTTTTTAAATATTTTGAAAGTTAATTTTAGTTTTAATTTAATTGATTTTAGTTTATAGTGTTTAGTTATCTTTTTAGGATTATTATATTTATTAAATACTTCTGCTAGAATAGCCGCACTTGAAATAGCGTTACTTATGCCTTCATACGAACTAGCACTTATAAAACCAGCTGCTTCTCCGATTAGATAAACTCCATCTTTTCCAGTTTGAAAGTCAAAATAACTTTTTGGATTATTTACAAGACATGATTCTTTTTTTACTGGATTATTTAGATTTATATTTAAATATTTAGATAATTTTTCTTTTTGCTTGTTAAAGTCTTTTATTCCATTTGTTTTATTAAAACAACCTCCATATATAAAATAATCATCTTTATTTAATGTCCATGAACAACTACTTGATGTTTCTTTATCAAATATACATGAATATTCTGAAGTTTTATTATCTATTTTATACCATTCCTGCACAGCTAAATAACTATCGATTTTCTTTTTAATAAATGTATTTCTTGTAATACCACTTGCTCCATCAGCACCTATTATATATTTGGATTTTAGTGTTTTATTTGATAGTTTTAATTTAAAATAATCTTTTTCTTTTTTTATTTCTAATACTCTATCATTTATTTTTTCTATTGTTTCATTTATTAAACTATATAGATATTTATCAAATTTACTTCTATCCATATTTAAGTAATATCTTTGATAGTATCTAGTTATTTTAGTATTTAAGTCTAATACTTTAACGCTAAATATTTGTGGACTTACTAGTATATCTTTTGGTAAAGTTAAGTCAAACATAGCTAAACATTTTTGAGCATCTGGTGATAATAATCCTCCACATGGTTTATGGTTTTTACTTTCAAAGTTTATTATTGCTACTTTTTTATATCTAGTACTTATACATCTTGCAAAAGTAGATGCTGCTGGACCATTACCAATTATTACTATATCATACATAACTTCACCGCCTAATAATCTATATTATAGCATCTAATCTTTTATAAATCTATATTTACCTATTATTGGAAGAAGTATACTTTTACCATTAGCGGTATTAACTACACTAACTAGCATTAGAACTACTATAAATAAATAACTTATAAAATTAGTTAAACTTATAAATAAAGGAGTATAACCTATTATGCTTACAAATATTCCATTTAATAAACTTAATATTATAAATATAAATATTTCTATTAAGAATAAGTTAAATCCTTGATTTATATGAAATAACATATATTTAGATTTTCTATGCATATTAAAGAATACTGGTATTATAAATAGAAAACCTATATATGATATTACTGCATATTTCATTAGTTCTTCTATATCTTCTTTAAATACTTTTGTTAAATCTTTTACTTTTAAATATTTATATATCTTTTTCATATTTAGTCCTTTCACTCTATTTAATTTTATGTTCTTAAAGATTATATATGATTAGACTAGATGTATGATAAAATATTATTAAGCGAATAATATAATTGATAGTAAAGAATGGATTTTATTCAAGAATTATGTTGTAGTTTCATTTGATTATGATAGTTTAATTCATAAAGATTATTATTATTTAAATAATGATTTAGCACATGAACTTAAAGTTAATAATAGGTGTTTATATTATTACGTTGGTAATTTAACTAAAGAAGAACTTGTATATTTTATAGATAATGTTAATTTGAACTTTAATAATGTATTTAAAAATGACTTTATATCTTTATTTAACAAGCTTTCAGAAGTTTTAGATGATATGTCTGACTCAAAAGAATTAGACGAAAATGGATATGTAATTTTATATGTTTGCCAAGTTGGTAAGGAGACTGCAAATTCAGCAACTGGAATAGTAGAAACAGGAAATATGGTTGGTGTAGAAATAACTGATCCACAAGAATGGGCTAATGTACAAAGTTCTATAACTGAAATTATATCAGATAAAAAGAATAAAGTATCAAGCCCTAAAATACAGTATTTGCCTTTGACAATGTTAGTAAATTTAAAAATTGTAGGTAAGAAAGTATTTAGATTAAAACCAACACTAGTAGCAGAATCTTTTGGAATAACTGTTGAAGAGAAAAAAAATGAGGAAGTTGTTCCATCTATAGCTTCAATGCCATTGGAACCAGTTGCCCCAGTCGCATCTGTAGAACCAACTACAGTACCAATTACCCCTGTGGTAGAGACTGATGTTCCAAATAATGGAGATTCTATACCATTAACAAATGTAGAGCAGGTACAACCAGTAGAACCAGCTCAAACGGTTCAAAATGATGTTGTAATTGATTATAGAACTAGTTTCTTTGAGGAACAAGAAAAAAATAAGAGTTTACAATCTAAAATAGATGAATTAACAGAAAAATTAAATTCAATAAAAAAATTAGTAGAATAATTAATTTATTCTATTTTTTTTACATAAAATTAATAGAGGAAAAAACTATGAAGAATCTAATTAACTATTATTACAATATATTAATAGATGAATTTAAAAAAATAGATAACTATTTTGTTTTTAAGGGCAATAATAATTATTATGAATTTTTACCACTTGAAAGTGATATCAATTTATTTTATAAAACATATGCACTAGTTAAAACATATAAATATTGTCATGAAGTAATTGTAAATAAAGATAATTCGATTATTACATATTACGAGAATATGCCATATGTTTTGATAAAAAAAGATTTGATTTCTAAAAGAGCGCTAAATATTGATGATATATTAGAATATGACATACTAGTTTTTAACAAATATGAAATGAATTGGAAAAATTTGTGGAAAGAAAAAAATGATTATTATGAATATCAAATAAATCAACTGGGTTTTAAATATCCAATAATAAGACAAAACTTTAGCTATTATCTTGGGTTAAGTGAACTTGCTATCAATATACTTAATTATGTAGATAACGATCAAATAAAAAGTTATATAGGCCATAAACGAATAAATTATAAAGAATCTTTAGATAAATTTTATAATCCTATTAATTTAATGATAGATAGTAGAGTAAGGGATATATCTGAATATTTAAAAATCAACTATTTAAATAACAATTTAGATATAAATAATGTTTATAATATATTAAATAGTATAAATTTTAGTTATAATGAGAGTTTACTTCTTTTAGCAAGATTATTTTACCCATCATATTATTTTGATATATATGATAAAATAATTCAAGGTAAATGTGCTGAAGATAAAGTGCTAAAATATACAAAAAAAAATGCTTACTATGAAACATTTTTAAAATCTATATATACTTACATACGAAATAGATATAATATACCTGAAATTGAATGGCTAGAAACTAAGGTATATTAATTACTTCAATAACTTCAGGTACTTCATTCATGATAGCCGCTTCAATACCATCTTTTAGTGTATAATCTAGCATTTGACAATTAGCGCATGCTCCCATCATCCTTATATATACTATGTTATCTTCATATTTAACAAATTCAATATTTCCACCCTCACTAACTAAATATGGTCTTAATTTATCTATAATGCCAATTATTTTTTCTTCTTGTTTTTTCATCTTCATCACCTAAATCGTATTATATAATAATGATATAGATTTGTAAAGCCTTTTTTTATTCGACAAAATGTGCTATAATTTTTGTGGGTGGTAAAATGTCTAAAATTAAGAAAGGAAGAATTATAAGAGGAACCGTTACAGGGATTGAATCTTATGGAGTGTTTGTTTCTTGTGACGATTATTATACAGGACTCATACATATATCTGAAATATCTTATGGTTTTGTGAAAAGTATAAATGATTTTGTCCATATTGGTGATGTCATATTTGTTGAAATTCTCGATGTCGATGAAGAGTTAGGTCATTTAAAATTGAGTATTAAAAATATAGAATATAAAAGAAAAGTAGCAATTAAAAGAAAAAAAATAAAAGAAACGTCTTTAGGATTTAGAACTTTAGAGTATAAATTACCTATTTGGATTGAAGAATCATTAAAAAAAATAAAAAATAAATAAAAAAAGATTGACAAATTATATTTAGCATGGTATAGTTAATTATGTCAAGTTTTTACGGGCGATTAGCTCAGTTGGTTAGAGCACTTGCCTTACAAGCAAGGGGTCATAGGTTCGAGTCCTATATCGCCCACCATTTATTTTGCCGAAATAGCTCAATTGGTAGAGCAACTGACTTGTAATCAGTAGGTTACGG
>OIZL01000769.1_pt1 | contig 21126 bp, 25 predicted proteins | sample 1588541 | NCBI WGS metagenome assembly OIZL01 (sample SAMN03283285) | human gut metagenome | biome: human-associated habitat; material: feces | host: Homo sapiens | place: Peru | collected 2012 | reverse complement strand
ATTCTTACTTTTGACATGTAAATGTCCTCCCTTCGTTCATATCTAGTATAAACATAGCTCCGTCACGAATAACCCGATATTTTTTAGATAACATTTTAACAACATCACCTAGCGTATCAGCAACCTCGCACATCTAAGCCAGTCAAACCAAGGCTAATTATACCAGTATATTCTATGTTTTGCAAGCCTTTCTAAGCCAAAAATCGCAAAAATTCGTAAAAAAAAGTGATAAAACTACTTTACACGTAAAATTGTTTTACCACTAGCACTATCTAAATCTTCGCTATACTTAATAATATTGTTTAAAACGCCAAATGAACACTCATCACTAGCATTAAAAGAAGACACATATGATGCTGCTACTAACATCACATCCACAAAACTTTTAAGTTTATCCCATTCTAAGCCATAAAATATAGAACTATCACCCTTAGGAAACATATAACTAGCCTTATAATGACCGATAGATTTTTCACCTTTAACAAATTTAACATCAAGTTCTAAATATCTTCCAGTATCATCAGTGTGCTCATTTACATTATTATATAAAGATACACCAAAACACTCGAGCAAAGAACCCTTATCTGTATCTTTTCCACAACCTAATATAGAACTATATACACATATTTTATTTAAAGCATCATTAATATTCATAACAACCTCACAAAAACGCAGCATATAATAACATACATTTTACAATAAAGCAAGTGCTATGATATAATACACATGAGGTGCAAAATGAAATTAAATGTAATCATTCCTTGCTATAACGAAGCAGGAAACATTGAGCTAATGCATGAAAAATTAACCGAATGCCTAAAAGACATTAAATACGAATTAATTTTTATAAACGACGGCTCAAAAGACGAAACAGAAAATATAATTAAAGAAATATATATAAAGGATAAAAAACATGTAAGATTTATTAACTTCTCAAGAAACTTTGGCAAAGACGCTGCTATGTACGCTGGACTTACCCATGCAAATGCTGAGTATACCGTAATCGTTGATGGCGATTTGCAACAAAATCCATCATACCTACTTAAAATGCTAAACTTCCTAGAAGAAAACCCTGACTATGACCAAGTTGCTATGATAAACACTAAGCGTTCAAACGAAAGTGCTCTAGCAAGATTCCTAAAAGGCGGATTTTACAAATTTATCAACATGATAAGCGACACCAAATTTAAAAATGGTGTATCTGACTTCAGAATGTTTAGAAAAGAAATGGTTGACGCAATCATCAGTCTAACTGAAAACAATCGTTTCTCAAAAGGTATCTTCTCATGGGTAGGCTTTAAAACAAAATATATGCCATACAACGTCGAAGAAAGACATGCCGGCAAATCAAACTTTAACATCACAAAATCATTCAAATACGCTTGGGATGGAATCGTTAACTTCTCAAACAAACCACTAAGAATCGCAACTGTTATTGGTTCTTTAACAAGCATTGGTGCATTTATCTATCTAATAATAATAATTATCAAAACCCTTATTAAAGGAATAGATGTTCCAGGATATGCTTCTATCATAAGTTTAATCCTATTATTTGGTGGCCTTAACCTACTTGCTATCGGTATCCTCGGAGAATATATCGCTAAAATGCATATTGAAATTAAAAAAAGGCCAATTTACATAGCCAAATATACATTAGGTTTTGACGAAGATGATGTTCTCTAATTATATAAAACGCCATCTAACTCATCACCATATTTATCACAAAGCTCGCTAACTAGCGGGTTTTTATATGGAAAAGAATTTCCTTTTCGCATGTTCTTCTTAAGAGCAAGAGCTCTCGCCTTAATAATCTCATCCTTCTTATTTGCTGGAAGCACTACCTGCCCTCCACCAAATATGCATCCACCTTCACAGTTCATTACCTCAATAAAATCAAACTCATCCTTAATAAGTAAGACCTTAAGTAAATTACTCATAGTACTAACAGACGCACACCTAATCACGTTACGTCCTATCTTTAATCTATATTCTTTATAAAACTCTTTATCCTTAACTAATACCTCATTATTAGATAAATCATTACCAGTTCTAAAATAATACAAACACTTTAAAACAGAAAGCGTAACCCCACCACTTGTTCCAAAATAAGTGCCAGCACCTGAACCCAAAAAACTATCAAAATTAGCATCCTTAATATCTTCAAAAACAAACCCAGTTTCCCTAATCATATTAGATAACTCACTCGTCGTTAAAACATAATCAGCATCCCCACTAACTATCTCTAACTTCTTACTAGTGCATGGCGTAATCGCAACAATAATCGCATCTTTATAATAATACTTCTTTAAAACACTCGCAATCATCCCAATCGGACTCTTACAAGAAGACAAATTTTTCTTAAGTAAAGGCACATAACTATTCACATAACTTACCCATGAAGGACAACAACTCGAAAACATTGGTAAATTCTTTTTATTATCTAATCTCTCATCAAGCTCCCTCGCTTCATAAATTGAAGTTAAATCAGCACCAAAAGACGTATCAAACACCATATCAAAACCAACTGCTTTTAAAGCACCTACCATCTTTTTTTCTAAAAAAGTTCCATAATCCATATTAAATGCATCACCTAATGCCACTCTAACCGCCGGACTCGTAATCGCAATAACCTTCTTATCATGTACCCTAATTAAATCTAAAACATCTAAATAATCATATTTTGGTATAAGTGCTCCAAATGGACAAGTCAAAATACACTGCCCACAACCTAAACAAACTTTTCTATCAGAACTAGCCAAAACCTTCTCACAAGTCTTAAAGCACGCCCCACAATTACGGCACTTTTCCTCAACTCTAACAACACATCTCTCATCAGTTTCTACTCTATTATAAACTTTCTCTTCTTCCTCAATTAAATCAAAATCAAAAAGCCCAGCATGACAAAGCGGACAAATATACCCGTCCGGCATACTTCCAAAATGGATAAAATTACAATGACGACACTTATACTTCATATCTATCCTCCAACAATATAATAACAAAAAGACAATAAAAAAACAATTACACCTAACTAGATATAATTGCATTATAATACGCATTAACCTTATCTGCCCATGTAGTACTTGCCGCATACTTACTATTCATAAGTTCCGCAGTAGTTAGCCCAGCAAGCCAATAATTATTATAAAGTAAATCTAAATAATAAGTAATCCCCTCATGTAACGTTGAAAAACTCATATAACTACCATTACTCCTAAGACCGCCAATATTATTATTATACTTTGTTAAATAAGAGCATCCCCATTTACAACCTGTCTCCAAATTAATAATTGAAACGGCCAAATAAGGATCTAATCCAGTCTTAATTGCATAATCAGCAAAATACTCACCAGTTCCAGCCATAGTATCATATAAATTATTATTAAGCCTCAAAATAAGTTCATCCCTTGTAAGCCCATCATAAACCGTTTCCTTACCTAACTTTAACAAAGGCTCATTAGTTTTATTATCATCAAGCTTAATCGCTACCATCTCATCATTATTTATCTTATCAGTACTTTCCTCTTTAAAATCTATCAAATTAATTGCACTTACTAAAAGCACTATAACTATCAAATATCTAAAATAATTTCTCATGCCTATCCTTTCAAATAATAAAACTATTATATCAAAAAGAAAAAAAAGAAGCAAACACTTTAAAAGATATTTGCTAAAACTCCGTATGACACTAGCATCATAATCACACTCGCCATAAGTACTCCAAGAAGTGCTGCTAAAAAGGCTTTCTTCTTATCCATTCTAAGTATAGTTGCTATTAAACATCCAGTCCATGCACCAGTTCCAGGAAGTGGCACACCAACAAATAATACGAGCCCCCAAAATCCTAACTTTTCTATTTTATCCTTCTTCTCATTACCTTTTCTCTCACAAAAAGAAACAAACCCCGTAAGAATATTATGTTTCTTCATAAAATCAAATATGGCATCCAAAAACCATAAAATAAATGGAATTGGAATAATATTACCCAAAATACTTATCAAATATGAAGGAAGTGCTGGAAGTTTTAATAAAGCCGCCGCAACAAGTCCTCCACGAAGTTCCAATATTGGCATTAAAGAAATAAAGAATACCAATAAATACTTCCCTAAAAGTCCAGTGCTACTAACTCCAAATAACCCAATAAGCCAGTTTACAATTTTATTACTCATCTTCCCCTCCGCTGAAAATCTCATCAAAAGCATTCATAACTGCTAATTTTCCATAATCATAAGTAAGCGACCCCTGCTGATATAAAATATAAGGTTCTCTTAAAGGTGCATCACAAGATAATTCTATGCTAGACCCATCAACAAAAGACCCACTCGCCATTATTATCTTACTATCATACCCTGGCATATCTGTCTCCTCAGGAACAAACGCTGAATCAATCGCACTCATCTTCTGAATACACTTAGCATACTGAGAAAGTCTATCTGCATTACCAAAACAAATACCAAGCACTATATCATCAACTCCACCATTTATATAAGAAACATTGTATACATCACAAAGCCTCTTAGTAAGTAACTTAACTTTTAAAGCACTAGCAACAACACTAGGCGCTAAATATAGTCCCAAAAGAAAACTCTTATTCTGTCCTAAGCTTGGCCCAACATGATCACCTTGTCCAGGAACTGTCAACCTCTCCGCAACTAAATCAACATACTTTTCCTTACCAACTACATAAGCCCCATTATTAACAACACCAGCACCTAAATTCTTAATAAGTGAACCAACAACAACATCTGCACCTACATCAGTTGGCTCCAAAGTATTACAAAATTCGCAATAACAATTATCTACAAATATAATAATCTCCGAATTTATCTTTCTAATAAAATCAATAACCTTAGAAACCTTTTTTATACTTAACGTACTTCTGCAAGCATAACCAATAGATCTCTGAATATGTATAAGTTTAATATTCTCACCTAACACTTCTCTTATTCTATCATAATCAAAATCTCCATCTTTTAAATCAATATAATCAAAATCAATTCCAAAAGACTTCAACGAACTTTCATTAGGTGTTATTCCAATTACTGGTTCTAACGTATCATAAGGCTTACCAGTTATAGATATAAACTTTTCACCAGGTCTTAATAAACCAAACAAAGCGACCGTTAGTGCATGAGTGCCACTAATAAACTGCGTTCTAACTAATGCCTTCTCAGCATGAAAAACATCAGCAAATATCTCATCTATCTTATCTCTTCCAGCATCTCCATAACCATAACCAGTTGTTCCATTAAAATCACTTGTATTTAAATTAAACTTATGAAAAGCATTAAGCACTTTTTCACTATTTGCAAAACAAACATTTTCTATTTTCTTAAATTCATCTTTTAAACTTTCTTCAATTTTTGAAATTTTACTATTTAACACTATTATCACCTACTCTAATAACTGCATCATTAACGCTTTCATCAATGCTTACATCATATACCACTTTAGCAACCTCTTCCGGCTTCAAAAACACGCCTAAACTTTTCTTGTACTCTTCATCCATTTCTAAATTCATATCCGTATCAATCCAATCAGGACACACCACATTAACCCTAATCCCCCTATCTTTTAAATAAAGTGAAAAATTATGCGTTAAAGAAATTACTCCAGCCTTAGACGCATCATAATCCATACTCTCTGGATAATAAGTGTCAAGTGCATTTGTAGAAGAAATGTTAACTATACAACCTTTATCCACATGATTTACAGCATATTTACTAACGAGAAAAGTACCTAACAAATTAACCTTAATAACCTCTAAAAATTCTTCAGCTGATTTTTCCATAGGATCACTATCTTTTGCTATTCCCGCATTATTAACAACAACATCTAATTTGCCTAACGCATCAAACATTCTCTTAACATCATCTTCATTAGAAACATCAGCCTTAACAATTGATACTCTATCTCCATATTCACTCTTTAATTTAAGTGCCATCTCATCACTATTATTATAATTAACTACAACACTATGCCCCATCTTTAAATAATATAAAGATATTGCAAGCCCAAGTCCTCTAGCACCACCAGTAACTAAAACTTTCATAACAACCTCTTAAAAAAAGACATAGCATCTCTGCTACTCTTCAACATTAAATTTCTTTGCACTCTTCAAATCTTTAAAATCTAACTTAGTAACAAACTTAATCTTTTTATTACCAATCATATATACATTTATTTCATTAGTAATATACTCACTTACATCAGCACTAAAATAATCACTTTTACTATGCAAATTCTTAGCATCTTCCTTAGTAATATTACTAACATTTAACAAAAGAACATTCTTTTTAGCCTCACTAATAAACTTATCTAGTGCAACATAATTTGAAATATTCGCATAATTAACATTACTATTAACCGCTGCAACATAATTAGTCTCTTTACTATTTAAAAGTGTATCAAACTCAGCAGGTATAATACTAGAATACTTTGTAAAATCAATATCAACTAGCTTATCATACTCTTCCTTAGTTAATCCATTATTCTTAATAAATTCAAACTTATTAGCTTCCTCTTTACTAGAATAATAAGTTTTCTCCACACCATTAATCTGCATTACTAAAGAATTCTTATCAAAACTTGAAACATAAATCTTATTTTCATTAATATTACAATTTAACTTTATAACATTAATACTACGATTATATCTAAATGTATGACAAGACTTATAATTATCTAGCACTTTGCCACTATCAACATTTACATACGAAAATTCATTATCTTTAAAATCCATTTTATTTAATTTTCCATCTTCATAAATATACCATGAACTATCGTATAAAACATCATCTAACGCATCACTAAAATCATAAATCAAAAGTCCAAATACAAATAATCCAATTAATATTACTATCAAAATAATATTTTGTTTCATAAAATCACCTACTTAAATAAGAAATACAAAATCACAATAATTCCTAAAACAATTCTGTAATAACCAAATACTGTAAAATCATTCTTCCTTATATATTTTAATAAAAATTTAATTGCAAATATTGAAACAATAAAAGCAGTAATCATACCAGTAATTAAGATAATTAATTCAGAAGATGTAAATGCAAATCCAAACTTAAGAAGCTTAAGTAAAGACGCGCCACCCATTGCAGGTATCGCTAAGTAGAAAGTATAACTGGTCGCGACACTCCTGTCAAGCCCCAAGAGAAGACCACCCAAAATTGTCGACCCACTTCTACTAGTTCCCGGAATAATTGCAAGTGCTTGAAACACACCGACCATAAATGCATCTTTATAAGAAACATCTTTAACATCAGTTACTCTCGCTCTTTTTCCTTTATGTTTCTTCTCTATTATAATAAAGAGTACTCCATAAACAATTAACATAATTGCTACCATCCAAGCATTGAAAAAGTGGGCATTTATATAATCGTCAAAAAGTAAACCAATAACAGCAGCTGGAATCGAACTAACAACTATTTTTCCCCATAAATTAAAAGTCTCTTTAGTATCAGTCTTATCCTTATTAAATCCCCAAGGAAATAAATCCTTAAAACAAATAACCACCACAGCAAATATCGCACCAAGCTGAATGACAACTTCAAACATCTCCCAAAACTCTGCACTAACATTAAGTTTCAGAAACTCATTGGCTAAAATCATATGTCCCGTACTACTTATTGGAAGCCACTCAGTTATTCCCTCAATAATACCAAGAATAATCGTCTTAATTACATCAAGTATCATATATTCATCTCCTCTTATATTATAACACAATCATCAAATATCCCAAACAAATTCTACTTTTGCTTGTTAACTTGGATTCTATAAACTATTTTTAATAACAATCTATAAGGTAAAAATCTTGAAAAAAACACCCCAAGTTTAATCTTTAATGAAGGAATAATAATCATTTTTTTCTTTAAAGTTTTATCAATCGCATACTTTGCAACATACTTACTAGTCAAACTCTTTGTATTAAAATGTCCACCAGCAACGTTATTGAAATTTGTATCAACAGGACCAGGACAAAGCGCAGACACACTAACATTACTTCTCCTTTTTCTAAGTTCCTCATTAATCGCCATTGTAAGTTTCAAAACATAATTCTTAGTCGCATAATAAGTACTCAAATAAGGCCCAGCCAAAAATCCAGCAGATGAAGCAACATTTAAAATATAACCCTTATCATTTTTTACAAAATCCTTTAAAAACAACTTAGTTAAAATATGAACCGCAGTCACATTTAAATCTATCATATCAAGTTCCTTTTGCATATCAGTCTCATCAAAATATCCAAAAAGTCCATACCCAGCATTATTTACTAAAAAATCAATATCAGCATTTTTATATTTTTCATAAAGTGCAAAACACTCTTCTCTTTTACATAAATCACAAATATAATATTCAGCACTCTTTAAATTTTTACATATTTCTTTTAATTTATCTTCACTTCTTGCTACTAACACCAAATCATAACCTAAACTATCTAAATAAATAGCTATATCTTTACCAATCCCACTACTCGCTCCAGTAACTAACGCTTTCATTTAATCAATCCTCTCTTTTTCAAAATCATAATATCAGCGAGTAATAAACCAGTGCTTATAGCATAACCCGCAATAACATCACTTGCATTATGAACTCCCAAATACACACGGCTAAAGCCGATAACTATAATTAAAATTACAAGCAAACTAGATATTACAACTTTTAAATATTTGTTCATATTACTACTCAAAATCAAATAAATAGTAAAACCATAAAAAGCCACACTTGCCATCGAATGACCAGAAGGAAAACTATAACCTGTCTCCTCAGCAAGCCTCAAAATATTAGGTCTAGGAATCATCATGATATTTTTAATTACTACATTAAATATAGTTGAAACAATCACATTTAATACCAAAAACAATGATTTATAATATTTCCAAAATAGTCCGATTAAAGAAACTGCGCACAAAAATACAATCCCCTTAACACTAGCAAACTCCGTAATAAAAAGAAGCACTTTAGTTAACGAATCACTCCTAAATCCTATAACAAATTTATAAACAGCAGCATCAAAAGAACCAGTCAAGCCAAAATGAACCAACACTGCCATCACACAAAATATTAAAAACAATACAATCATAACAATTTTATTAACCTTTTTCATAACTCAATTATATAAAAAAAAACTAGATAATACTAGTTACTTTACATGAAATAAACTCTTTAACTTACCAAATGCAAATATAATCTGATTACAATTCTTAATAGCAACACCCTTAAACACAGCCTTACCACCAACAGTAAACGCAGATATAAAAGCTGCCAAAATTACAGATAAAATTGTTAAAGAAACACTTGACACCTTAGATAAAGACACAGCAAGTACACTACCTAGTCCACCACTAACAATGCCACACACATCACCAATAACATCATTACAAATATTAGCAAATCTCACATTATTCTTAAGAACACTAATCGCTTCTCTAGCACCCTTAATCTTCTGAGCACTCATACTATGAAAGTATGCCTCTTTGCACGTCAAACTCGCAGTTCCAAGCATATCAAATACAATACCAACAACAATTACTAAGATCAAACTAATAAAAATAACCAACAAGTTTGTATGATACGCAATCAAATTTGTAATTGTACTAAATAAAATAGATAGAAAAAAAGTCAATAAAAAAACTTTATAAATCCAGCTATTCTTTTTCATTTTGCCTCCTTATAAAGTGGAAAAAATTTATGGTTTATTATAAATTAATTTTACGGCTTTGGTCGAGTCGAATTTCTCTGTTTTTCTTCCTTCGGTTACCCTATGGCGATTTCTCCTTTACGAAAAACAACTAATGGATAGTTACTCGATGGCCACTTAGTCCGCACTTCAATCCTTATAATAAATACACGCTAGAGATTTTCTCTAACACAACTAACCTATTCTTATTCGCTTTTGCAAATATAGTTTCAAAATATCCCCTACATTCACTCACGACATGATGTTTACTTACAGCGTAACTCCAGGGTACCATTATATGCCATTATAATCTTCCCTAAAATTTTAAATTATATATTCACCCTAACTTGGGCAGAAAAAGCAAATATATAAAGTGCCCAATATCAACGATGGATTTTTAGCCCCACCTTCAAATAGTGTTTATGACTAGCATAATGCACCACACAACGAATTATAGCATATTTTCCTTTATTTGTCTAGTAAAGTTCTTTACACACTCCACTATCCGGCCTATAAAAACAGTGATTTTTATAACTTCCAGAAAAAGGTTGCTCATACCAAGTCGCTTTACAAGAACTTGTTCCTGGTGCATAAAACCAAAGTGCATGAGTTGCCGGATAATAATATTCACCCTTCAGGCACCTCTTTGCAAGCGCCTTTTCTTTAGTAGTTGAAGCTCCATTAAAAAGAGAACTATTAATACCAGAAAATCCCCCAGGAGACTGATATACAACATCATATATGGAGCGAATATTTTTAAAAGTATAACAACTAGCAATCGCCCTATTAACAATCACATTACCAACCATCAGCATGCCAAGATTTCCTTCGGCTAGTGCCTCTGCTCTCATTAACCTTGCCATCAAATCCAATTCCTTAGAAGTATAATTAATTAACATCTATACCACCAATAAAATATATGCGTTTTTTCTTGAAAGATGAACAATACTATGCTATAATCAATACGTCCACAGGGGTGTGGTATAATGGTAGCATAGGAGTCTCCAAAACTTTTGATGGGAGTTCGATTCTCTCCACCCCTGCCAAATAGAAATCTGCTCCAGTTTTTGGAGTTTTTTTATTGTAAAAAATACTTTCATAAAAAAACACTATTTCTCTTTCGTAGTGTTTTTCTTTTTCTTTTCATAGTATAAACTATTTAAAACTTTTACTTTAATTCCCTTTTCAAGTGCGAATTGCTTTCTTACACCCTCAGGTAATCTCTTTTTATAAACCTTCATAATTAACCTCCGCTCTTAACGGCACAATTATACCACAAAAATACAAAAATTAAACATTTTTTTAAACATTTTACGAAAAAGGACAATTTATATGGTATAATTTAAACATTGATAAGAAAGTAGATGATTTAATGAAAAACAGAAAAGATGGTAAAAGAGTTAAAAATCTAGATGGAATGCATGGGCTTATAACTCATATTAAACCATACAGAGCAGACTCTGATGTATATATCAATACAAAAATAGATGTTACAGAAATGGTAAAATATGTTGAAAAACTAAAGAAAACAAAGGAATATGAACATTTAACATATTTTCATGTATTTAGCACAGCAATAGCAAAACTTGTTTACAATAGACCATTACTAAACAGATTTGTAATTAATAGAAGGTACTATGACAGAAATTTTGTTAATCTATCATTCGTTGCAAAAAGAGAGTTTACTGATACCTCAGAAGAAAACTTTAGTTCTCTAATCGTTGAAAAAGACGACAACTTAAAAACGATCAGTGATAAAATATCAGGCAAAGTAAAAAGTGTTCGCCAAAGCAAATTAAATAGTGCTGACGATTTCATGGATAAAGTTGGTAAATTACCAGTAGGTTTACTAAGAATTATTTGTTCATTATTAAAGTTTGCCGACAATCATGACCTTATCCCAGAAAGTTTAACTAAAAACTCAATCTATCACTCTAGTGTTATAATGACTAATTTAGGTAGCATTAATTGCGGCTCAATCTATCACAATTTAACAGATTTCGGAACAAATAGTATCCTAATAGCAATTGGTAAAATAACAGAAGAACCAATGGTAGTTAACGGAAAAATAGAAATTAGAAAAGTATGTGACTTCGGCATAAATCTAGACGAAAGAATAGCTGACGGATTCTACTTTACTAAATCGTTAGAATATTTTAGATATGTTTTAGAACATCCAGAACTTCTAGAAGAAAATGCCAATGTAGCCATTGATATAAAAAAATAAAAATTGATACTCAAATCAGAGTACCAATTTTTTTATATTATCAAATATTATTAGTTTTGCCATGCCATTTATAGTTTACTACTTCAGGAATATCAACACCATTTTCAACAATATACTTTTCATGATAACTTAACGTATCATTGCATTTTTTTTGCAAAGCATTTCGCTGCTTAACATTAACTTTAACATACTTTAAAACATCCAAAACTAAATGATAGCGATCAATTCTATTTCTTACACGCATATCAAATGGAGTTGTTATAGTCCCTTCTTCAATATAACCATGAACATGTAAATTTCTATTAAATCTTTTATAAGTAAGTTGATGTATTAAATCAGGATAACCATGAAATGCAAAAATAATAGGTTTATCTTTAGTAAAGATTGCATCATATTCATCGTTAGTTAAACCATGGGGATGATCAACATTCGAAACGAGTTTCATTAAATCCACAACATTAACTACCCTAATTTTTAAATCAGGAATGTTATCACGCAAAATATCAGTTGCAGCAAAAACCTCTAATGTTGGTGTATCTCCAGCGCCTACTAAAACAACATCTGGATCCACGTCACTAGCCCAATTCAAAATCGAAATACCTTTACTACAATGTTCTTTAGCTTCATCCATATTAAGCCACTGCAAACTAGGATGCTTAGAGGCAATTACAACATTTATATAATTTTTGGTTTGAATAACATGTTCAAAAGTACATAACAATGTATTAGCATCAAAAGGTAGATATATTCTTACTATATCTGGTTTCTTAGTAACTATATGATTTAAAAAACCAGGATCTTGATGAGTAAAACCATTATGATCTTGCTGCCAACAATGGCTTGTTAAAATATAATTTAATGAAGGAATATCCCTTCTCCAACTAATTTCTTTACACATTTTTAACCATTTTGCATGTTGACTTGCCATAGAATCAACTATTCTTATAAATGCTTCATAACTATGTAAAAAACCAAACCTACCAGATAAAATATATCCTTCCAGAAGTCCTTCGCAAACATGCTCAGACAATATGCTATCAACTACCTGTCCACTTTTAGAAACGTATTCATCATTTTTCAAAACAGGCAAATTCCAGCGCCTATTAGTCACCTTAAACACCTCATTAAACCTATTTGAAAGTGCTTCATCTGGGCCAAAAATCATAAAATCAGGATTCATTTTTACAATTTCTTTAACATAAGACCCCAAACTATACATGTCACTATTATAAATGCTACCATGCTGCATAATATTAATTTTATAATTAGTAATATCTGGCATTAGCAAGCCGTGCTTTAAGCCCTGATTTGTTACTAATGAGTCACTCATTCTTTTATGACCTTTTGGCATTTTCGATACAATTGTATCTATTATACTTCCATCTTGATTAAATAATTCATCGACTTTATAACTTTTCAACCATCTTTCTAAAATCTCTAAATCGTTATCATTTTTTATAGAGAAAGGTATTTGATGTGATCTAAAACTTCCTTCTATAGAATGACCATCATAACTTTTAACTCCAGTCCAACCTTTAGGAGTTTTCATTATTATCATAGGCCATTTAAATTTAAATCTATTATCAGTTTTTGCCAGACTTTTAATAACTTTTATTTTGCCAATGATTGTATCTAAAATACTTGCCATTTGTCTATGACACTCCATAATATCCTTATTAAAAGCATCAAATATAAAAGGCTGATAACCTAATGCAGTAAAATAGTTTTTTAACTCTTCATCAGTAAATCTCGAAAAAATAGTTGGATTAGCTATTTTATATCCATTAAGATGTAAAATTGGCAACACCACGCCATCAGTCACAGGATTGATAAGTCTATTTATATTCCAAGAAGCCGCTAATGGACCGGTTTCGGCTTCACCATCACCGATAACACAAGCTACAATAATTTTCGGATTATTTAAAGCAGCCCCATAAGCATGAGATAAACTATATCCTAATTCTCCACCTTCATTAATACTGCCTGGTGTTTCTGGTGAAACATGACTTGATACACCACCTGGAAAACTAAATTGTTTGCATAATTTTATTAGTCCACTTTCATCATTAGTTATTTTCGGATAATACTCAGAATATGTTCCTTCAATATAGGAGTTTGAAATTAATGCTTGACCGCTATGTCCAGGACCTGACACATACACCATGTCCAAATCATACTTAGTTATTATTCTATTTAAATGGGCATAAATAAAATTTTGCCCAGGTGCACTCCCCCAATGACCAACCAATTTTGATTTAATATCATTTATGGTTAATTTTCTTTTTAATAATGGGTTGTCTTTCAAATATAATTGAGCACAAGATAAATAATTAGCAATTCTAAATTGTTCATCAACAATTAATAAATCATCATTCATATATTAACACCTCTTTATTCTTCTTAATTATACTATAAAAAAGCAAAATTTTAAATAAAATAATTTTTTTTAAAAAAAGGCTTTATTTTTTTTTAAAATGTGATATACTAACATTGTAATTTTAAAGAAATGCGCCAAAAGGACGCGCTCATAGCTCAATTGGATAGAGCGTTAGACTACGGATCTAAAGGTTAGGGGTTCGACTCCCTTTGGGCGCACCACCGAGAAGTAGCACAATTTGGTAGTGCACTTGGTTTGGGACCAAGGGGTTGCAGGTTCAAATCCTGTCTTCTCGACCATCGATTAATATAATACCATCTCGTATGGTATTTTTTTGTTTAAACTCTGCAACCCCTTTTTATTCTAAATTAATAACATCGAATATTTCTTTAAAATTATCCTCCATTATTTCAAAAGTAGTGCCCTTATTATGTAATTTTCCATAATATGGTTCTTTATTATAAAAATTTATTTTGATATTCATTCTTATATAGCCATTTTCAATCGCTTTTAAAAAAGAAGTTAAATTCTTGAATCTAAACAAAGTCATTTTATAATATTTAAAATAATAAGTTTTATTTTGCTGCATATAAAATTTCTTTACTTTAAACAAAGCCAACAAAGACAGTTTTTTATTAAGACGTAAAGATAGCTGTTCAAACGACCAAGAAATTCTACTATTAATATCGCCAGTAAAATTATTTTTTATTAAAAGTTCTAGTTTTCTTAATTTATAATTAACGCGAAGTTTATAAGAATAATAATATCCTACATCCGTAAAAACATCACCATATATTTGTGCATAAAAAACTTTATAATTATTATCTTTTCTACTATACCAACCATAATTATTTAAAAGCCAATTAATTAGCAACGGTTCACTATCTGGAACAATAGATATTAAACCAACATATGGTTCTGAACCATCTAATTTTGTTTTTAGCTCTATTCCATCAAAATCCGGAAGTGATTCGTAATCATCAGTTTTGCCCAAGATGTTTTCCAAAGTTTTTCCAGCCGAACTATATCCTTTACCTACATTTTTTATCCAATTCATACACTGGATTCTATAAAATTCATTACTAAGTCTTTTTAAATTGTTCATCTAAAACTCACCTCTATTATTTATTATTGTAAAAAAAGGCCCGATTTCCTTTAATTTTTTATAAGAAAATAGACATTTTCTATTTTTTTTAGTAAAATTAAGATGGTGACAATAAAAATGTTAAGCAAAATAAACAATATTACAGTCTTCTTCGAACAAGGAGAAAAATTAACAATACCAGCCGACTACATAAAAAAATTTTATATATCCAATATAAATAAAAATGGTGACGAAATTCCATACGAAGAGTCCGGAATAACTAACAAATTAATTGCAAACTTTGCAATAATTCTATTTAGTGATAATACTTTAAATCAAAATGAATTTAAAATATTTAAAGATAACAATATTTATTCAATAGCCATAAAATTTAAAAGTTCCAAAACAATCACTTTTATTATAGCAAGTGCTATAAGCCCATTTTTAAATAATATGGAACATAACATGTATCAAAAAGAATATATTTTTAATAATAGCAAAGCACTTTTAATATCGGAATACAAAGTTAAAAATATCACTTCGTTATTTATTTAAACAAAAAAACTATACTTTTGTATAGTTTTTTAATCTTCTTAAGAAGAACATAAACTCAATGGTGGCTTCAGCGGGAATTGAACCAGCGACACAAGGATTTTCAGTCCTCTGCTCTACCGACTGAGCTATGAAGCCAAATGGCGGTTCCAACGGGATTTGAACCCGTGATCTCTTGCGTGACAGGCAAGCGTGATAGGCCGCTACACTATGGAACCAAATTGGTTGCGGGAGAAGGATTTGAACCTACGACCTTCGGGTTATGAGCCCGACGAGCTACCAGACTGCTACCATCCCGCGATATAAATTTTAAATTGGCGGAGGAAAAGGGATTCGAACCCCTGCGCCGGTCACCCGACCTCCTGGTTTTCAAGACCAGTCCCTTCAACCGGACTTGGGTATTCCTCCATTTCTTCAAGCGCAATTTGATTATAGCATAGAATATTTTGCCTTGTCAATTAACTTTTACAAAAAAATTATCATATTTATCTATTTTTTCATAAAAAAGTAAAGATTTTAAACAAAAAAGTGATTTTTATAAAAAAAAGTATTGCACTCCCCTAAAAAAAAAGTTATAATTAAATAGTCTTATTAATTAAGACAGTGCCTGCCCGAGTGGCGGAATAGGTAGACGCACAGGACTTAAGGCCTCTTATTTAGTTAGAAGGTCTTGAGCACTATCATGAGAAATCTGATATGTGAATTTGCTCAAATTCGGGGAAACCTTACAGATAACGCTGTTGGCAATCCCGAGCCAAGATTTACGGAGGTTGTTTGAATACTAAATTCACCAAAGAAAACTTGATAAATATAGTATCAAATTCTATAAGTAAGCGTGAGTGCTTAATAAAATTAAACATGAAGCCTTACGGAGGAAATTATCGTATTTTTGACCAGTATGTTTCAAAATACAATATTGATATTAGTCATTTTCTTGGGCAAGGTTGGAACGTCAATAATAGTCCAGCTGATATCAAGCCAATTGAAAAGTATCTAAACAATGAAATTCCTATTACAAGTTACAAATTAAAAAAAAGATTAATAAAAGATGGTCTTAAATCACATAAATGTGAGATTTGTAACAATATACATTGGAATGGTAAAGATATTCCTTTAGAATTACATCACATTAATGGAAACAATAAAGATAATTCATTTAGTAATTTGCAATTATTGTGCCCAAATTGTCATGCTTTAACAAAGTACTATCGAAATCGTAAATAAGGTGTAGAGACTTGACGGGCAATACCTAAATTATTATTAATATGGTAAAGAGAAAGTCCAGACTACAAACAAACTTGTTTGGTAACGAAAGTTATAGTGGTACGAAAATCCTGCGGGCATTAAAACCCGTGCCGGTTCAAGTCCGGCCTCGGGCACCATTAAAAAAATTATTTAGAAATTTCGGTTTCTAATTTTTTTTTACTCAAAAAAAGAATAGCATTACTTGTTATTCTCCCTTATTTCGGATAGTTTATCACTAATCCAAGTATTTAAATGATTTTTTAAAGGTAAAAATCCTAGTCTAGATTCTTTAATTTTACTTTTAGAATTAGATTTATAATTGATATTTTTTATAGATAACCTAAGTCTAGAATTTACTTCATCGACCTCTAAAATTTGTGTATAAATAATTTCTCCTATTTGTAAAAAATCATTTATATTTTTTACAAAATCATTTGATATTTCAGAAATATGAATAAGTCCACTATATTGTCCATCAACATTTACAAATGCACCATATTTCTCTATTCCAGTTACTTGGCATTTTATGATACTACCCACCCTATACTCTGCCATAATACCTTCCTCAAATAAATTCTACCATGTTTTGAAAAAAAATGATATACTATTATTGTGATTTATATGAAAGAAAAAATTTTAGAGGTTATTGAAAAGGTACGTCCATACATAAATATGGATGGCGGAGATATTGAATTTATTAAATATGAAGATGGTTATATCTATATAAAACTATATGGAGCTTGTGCTAATTGTTTATACCAAGATAATACTATAAATGAAAATTTACTTACATTTTTCAAGGAAGAAATTCCTGATATAAAAGGTGTTATAAACGTTAACTTTTAAGCCAAGAAATATCTTCGAGCATAGCATATAAACTAATTTGTTTGTATGCTTTTTTTAAAAATAATTCATAATCATTTACTTTAGAAATAATATTTAAAAGTTTCTGACTATCTTCATTTTTATTTATAACCTCATCATACATATCAAAATAATAAGAAGGATATAAAAGCCTTGCAAAAAGCATGTTATATGAATAAATAGTAAGTTTAGTACTTTTTAAATATGTAATAAGTTCAAGCATTGCATCATCTTCCTTAAAAAAGCAAGATTTTATATACTCTGCTATATCACGAACCTCTAAATCAAAAATAAAAGTTAAAGGATTATAATAATTTAAATTATAATTAGGATATAGTATCCTTTTTCTACTTAAAACTATTTTATCTACAAACGACATTTTATATTTATTATTTATATTATTAACATAATAAATAGCATTTTCAGTTAAGCCTAAATAATAATCAAAAGTATTTAAAATAATTTTATCAGCCTTAATTTCACTTAATTGGCTTTCAAAATAATCTACCTTAGTGGACCATAAATATGCCCAATTATTTCTATAAAGTTCTTTTTTTTCACCATTTAATGAAAGAATTTTATTATAATTTAACATATCGTTAATAGAAATAATATCATCTTTATTAGTTACCTCAATTAAAATATAATCTAAATCATCAACCTTTGTTAAAAAACTTTTATTAATATTCATAAGAAGTTTATGGGTATATATTCCTTTTTGATTAAGTTCATTTACAAGTTCAAGAATTTCCTCTAAATCTTTTTTAGTTCTTTTGAAAAAAACAAAGTAAAAATCATGATTAAATAAAATAAAATGATAATTATCTTTTTCAATATAAAGTTTATCTATACTCAAATTATAATAATATTCAATTGTTTCTTTCATACTAAAATATATAAAAAAACTCTTTAGTTTATACCAAGAGTTATTTATTTTCAAATTTTTTAACTAAAGCGTCAAACATATTTTCACATGATTTCATAAATGTTTGTTTTAAATCACTATAATCTATAGTATTTGTAGAATCATGATTTTGTTGCACTGTATTAACTACAGGTGTAGGTTCAAAATTTTGCATTAAAGGTTGACTTTCAAAATTCATTTCCGTTTTAGGTGTTTCCATCACTGGAGGTTGCATCATATTTATACCACCAAAATTTACTGGATTATTTAAATTAGCATTTGGTGCTACACCTACGTTTTGCACTGTATTTTCTACTGCTGGAGTTACTGGTGTAATTGTTTCCACCGGTGCTGGAGAAACTTGTGGTGTTTCCATAACTGGAGTTTGTACTGGTGGATTATAATTATTTTTAAGAACATCAAATGACGCTACTGGTAAAGTAAGCTGTGTAAAAAAATCATCTTGAGCAGTTAAATTATCTGGCACACTTAAATACATCATAGGGGTACCACTTATAATTGATTTTAAATTTTCTTTTACGCTTGTCCATTCACTTTGATCATATATCTTTTCAAGTTTATTTCCACTTAATTTACTTATGCAAATAATTGGTAGTCCCATTGAACCATTCATTTCATTATCAAAAACAATATAATTTGCACTTGATCCTTGATAACAAGTAACTAAAGGTTTTTCAAATACATTACCACTTGCTAAATTTACTTTAATTTTTCCCATCTATATCAATCCCTTCTTATGATAAATTAATTATAACAAAAACATAATTATTTTTCAATCTTTTTCAAAATAAAATATTTACATCCATAAGCACAATACTTATTTATATATTCATCAACATTTTTTATATCATTTAATTGTTTAAAATTTTTATTTGTCTTCTCATTAAACCCTTTTAGTCTAATTTTGCCATAAGCCCAATCTCCAACAATATAATCAAAACTATCAAAATAATCCGTTATTTTTTCTTTTAAAACTTCTTCATCAATAGCTTCTTTTTCATTTTTTACTACTTCGTAAGTAGCATCATTAATTGTAATTTTCATATATCCCCCTTAAAAAACAAATATTGTAAGTAAAAATATAACTAAACCCAAAGTCACGATAATAGAAAGTATAAGTAATATATCTACATATCCATTACCAGTGGATAAACTAACCTTTGGATGATTATAATCAAAAACTGCTTTATCAAGTAAATAATCTTTATTAATTGCATTTTCATTTATATCAAAATAATTATACACCTTTTTGTTTACATTTTCTAGTTCATCTGCATCCATTTTATTAATATCCTCAAGAGAATACTTTAATATCTCGTATGCATCAATATTAAGTGTTTTTTTAGGTTTACTAGGTTTTTTATAAACATTTTCACTAATTATTTTATCAAAATATTTTTGTATTTCATAAATATCTTTACTCATTAAAAAGTTATAAGAAGTAATAAGAGAATTTGTAGATGTAGGTGTATATAATAAATCTTTAAATGAATTAATTTCACTATCTTTTATATCCATGCTTTTTTTCTTTAATGCAAACATATCAATTAACATTTTTTGAATATTTATAAAATCAACAGAATTTTCTTTTTGATAGTATGATAAAAATGTATTTTTAAATAAAACGATATTATTATAACTATAACCATATTTTTCTAAATTATCATTAAATGCTTGTTCATTATTTAAATAAAAAGGATTTAAAACATCAAGTTCATCATAAATAATTGTTAAAAGTCTTATGACAACCACTAAAAAAGAATTAAATTTTATTCCTTCAGGATGGTTTTTACTTTCCAAATAATCATTTATAACTACTGTAAATGCTTCATTTATAAAATTATCATTTTTCATACTCTCACCTATTATAAGTATAGCACATAAATTATTTAATTGGAATATGTAAATCCATTTGATTTTATAATATTTTCACCATAAAATGATGGTACCTTTCCATTTATAACTTTAGAACTTATTAATATATCAAATTTATCCATAGTTTTTTCCTTTTTTATAGGCATTGTAATAAGGTAATTTATATTTACCTCAAAATAGATTTCTAAAAGCGCATTATTAACTCCAAAATCAGTTATTTTAGTTTTTATCAAAGCAAATATATTATTTAATGTTTCATACTTAACAATTATTTTAGGACCTA
>OIZL01000768.1_pt1 | contig 21136 bp, 22 predicted proteins | sample 1588541 | NCBI WGS metagenome assembly OIZL01 (sample SAMN03283285) | human gut metagenome | biome: human-associated habitat; material: feces | host: Homo sapiens | place: Peru | collected 2012 | reverse complement strand
TACTCATCTTCTCAAGCCTAACTCCGCTCAAGCGGCTGGCGACATTGCGCAGCCGGCCGCCGCATATGCCCATATGTTGACATTCGACACTATTTTACAATATAATACATTCGTGCCTGCCCTGCACGGTAGACGGTTGGCCAGTTCCGTTCTTTTAGTAATAAAGGAAGGGGGTGGCTATATGATAAGCTGGTCTGAGCTTTTCAGCTTCGTGGCTATTATCATATCTCTTGTAAGATTGTTTATTACAATCTTGGGTCTGATACATAAATCAGCCAAAACAAGAAGTAACCGTCCTCGGCAAAGGTAACGGTTACTTAATGTAACTTATCTTGGCCAACCGTCACCGGCAGGCACTTTTTCTATGCTTATTATATGCTATGCTCTTATTTTTTGCAAGCGATAGTTTGCTGAATAAGCTTACGGGGTTATAATAAAAGGCAGGGGACGCTCCTGCTAAAATAATTATTACGAATTTGTAATAAACCTGTTGACAAGGACGTAATGATATGGTAACATGTGATTGTGCAAACGGGAAGGCCCCAAAAACAGGCGCAAGCCAAGCCGGGTGTGATTCCCGGCAACACAAACAAAAAGATTTTTGAAAGGAAATTAGACAAGATGAAGAAACTGTTTGCTCTCGTTCTTTCTCTGGCTCTCGTCGTTGCCTTTGCGGTTCCCGCTCTGGCCAGCGGCTGGGCACAGCTTGACACCCAGGTAGACAACTTCAAGAACATCACCATGGATCTGTATGGTCTTGAAATCTATCCCGACACTTCCGCTATCGGCAGCCTCTATGCTCCTCTTAGCACCTATTATCCCATTGTTAAGAACAGCAGGGTTCATTTCGTTCTGGAGATCAACCTCCCCAAGACAACTAATGTGTCCCCCGCTATGCAGAGGCTTTTCGACACTAAGGGTCTTGAAGTCTATGTTGGACCCAGCTATATCACCCTTGATAAGCCTGTGGTCTTATACCTTGATGGAGTAAAGGCAAAGGCCGCTGACTTCATGAACGTTGCCAAAAAGGTCGAAGTAGATACTGCCAACAATGAGTTCTACTGCGAGATATCCAACAACGCTACCCTTGATCCAGATGTAAAGCAGTATAATAATACTTCCTATAAGTTTGAGTTCTGGGGAACCGTCAACAAGGATGGCAAGGATGCTACCGTCTATGGTAACGTTGGCTTCTACAACAACTGGGGCGATGAAGGCTATGCAGACTGGATGCTCGTTGATAACAATGGCGATGGCTACAATGAGTATGTGGTAGCCCGTAACCGCGCTGAGAAGTGGTTCCATATCCATACTTGGGACAATGCTCATAACACTTGGGGCAATGGCCTGTTCTTCTACACCACTGCTGCCACCAACAATAAGGACGCTATGGTCGATTACAACAAGGGTGTTCAGGTTTACTACAATGGTACTGAGTACACCATCACCAAGACTGTAAACAACATCGTTGCTTTCAGGCTGACCAGCGACACCACCAATACTCTCATCACTGAGGGTACCCTCTACAACGCTCTCGTAGGCGTTTGCGAGAATATATTCGGCTTCCTTGGCTTCAAGTATGAAGAAGCTCTGTACATGACCGAGGCTCACTTCTCGCATTACTTTGGCAAGATCGATGCTCTGGAAAAGACCATCACTTACCCCACCGGCAACGTCGTAGTGACTCCCGTCACTCCCGAGCTGCCCCAGACCGGTGACAACGCCAGCATCGTTGGCTTCGCCATGATCGCTGTCGCTCTGGTAGCCGCCGCTGTCGTGACCGTTAAGAAGGTCCGTGCGTAATTTAACCTAAACTTGGGATCAAACCCATTGCACGCTGCGCCCCCGCTTACGCGGGGGCGTTGGTTTTCACTTGTTAAATAATTGCCTGTAAAACCAATGCGTGAGCATATAATGAATATAGAAAAAATGCCTGCCGGCGACGGTTGGCCAAGATTCTTAGCTACAAAGAGTAACCGTTACCTTAGCCGGGGACGGTTACTTCTTGTTTTTGCTGTGTTTTGAAAACCGCCGTGCCGTTCCCCCCGCGGAGCGGTCGCTTTAAGGGGGTTACGGGGGTCGCCAGGGGGCCTGAAGGGGGGAAATCGAAATCCCCCCCGGCCCCTTGGCATATGTAGCGCATTTCTATTGCCGCTGTGCAGGCGTCAAAAAAGTGGCTGGTCGCCACTTTTTCGACAGGCTAAAGCCCCCTTAAACAAGGGGGCTTTGTTTTCAACGTTCACGCTTAATCAAGCTCTATTCTGGGGTTTTCCCTGGAGCGCCTGTATAGGGTAAGCTTGCGGCCTATGCACTGCACCGGCTCCGCGTGGAGCCTTGCGGCAAGGGTGTCTATGGTCTCTCTTGGGCTGTCGGGCGCGGTCTCAAGCACGGTTATCTTGATAAGCTCGCGCGCCTCAAGCGCGGCGTCAAGCTGCTCTGTAACGGCCGGGGTCACGCCGGATTTGCCTATCTGATAAAGCGGCTGAAGGGTGTTCGCCATGCTCCTCAGCTGCGCTCTCTGTTTACTGTTCATCTATGCTTCTCCTTTATAAATAATTTGAACAAAAATTTACTCGATGAAATCGAATTCCCATTCACCCATGCGGACGACGCTTTCCTCGGTGGCTCCGGCCTTGCGGAGCGCATCGATAATGCCCTCCCTGATAAGGAACTGCTGGAAGCGGCGCATGGAGCCTTCATCGTCGGCATAGGTGGTATCGAGTATGTAATCCACGCTGCCGCCGGTAACGACGAACACATCGCCGTCCTTTTCTATATTGAAGCCAGGCTCATACCTGTGCGTCTCGGTAATGCCCTCTTCTTCAAACTCATATGTCTTTGGCAGAGTATCAAGCGTTTTTACAAGGCAGTCGATAAGCGCGTCGAAGCCCTTTACTATAGCGGCGGAGACGGGGAATACCTCCACATCTTCGCTTTTAAGCGCCTCCCTTAGCCTGTCAAGATTGTCCTGCGCGCCGGTGACGTCCATCTTGTTGGCGGCGACTACCTGCTTAAGCTCGCCAAGGCGAGGGCTGTAGCGGGTAAGCTCGCCCTTTATCTTGAAATAATCGTCCACCGGATCGCGCCCTTCGCTGCCGGAAACGTCTATAACGTGGACGAGCAGGCGGGTGCGCTCGATGTGTCTCAAAAAATCATGCCCGAGGCCGGCGCCCTCGGCAGCGCCCTCGATCAGCCCGGGGATATCGGCAAGCACAAAGCTCTTGTCATAGCGCTTGACAACGCCAAGGTTGGGCGTGAGCGTGGTAAAATGATAGTTGGCTATTTTAGGCTTGGCGCTCGTAAGTACGGAAAGAATGGTGCTTTTGCCAACGTTTGGCAGGCCGATAAGGCCAACGTCGGCAATGGTCTTAAGCTCCAGCTCAACTTCTCTTTCAAGCGTTTTCTGCCCGGGCTGGGCGAAGCGCGGAGACTGCCTGGTAGGCGTAGCGAAGCGGCAGTTGCCTCTTCCGCCGCGTCCGCCGTGCAGCACTACCTTCTGCCTGCCGGCGGTGTTAAGGTCGGCTGCAACAGCGCCGGTTTCAACGTCCCTTACAACCGTGCCTACGGGAACCTTTATGATAAGATCCTGGCCGTTTTTGCCGCTCGACCTGCCTGCGCGGCCCTTTTCGCCGTTTTCAGCCCTGTAGAAGCGGGCAAACTTGAAGTCGAGCAGCGTATCCATGTTGCTGTCCGCAACGAAAATGACGCTGCCGCCTCTGCCGCCGTCTCCGCCGTCAGGGCCGCCGTGCGCAACGAATTTTTCCCTGTGGAAGCTGGCGCAGCCGTCCCCGCCGTCGCCCGCCTTTATGACTATTCTTGCTTTGTCAACGAACTGCATCGCTTTTCTCCGTTTTCTTTAGTTTATTTATGTGTTCCATGCAATATGGCTTGAGTGTGCAGATATCGCACCTTGGATTCCTTGCCGAGCATATTCTTCTGCCATGGAATATTATCCAATGGTGAGCGATGGACCAATCCTCTTTAGGAATGTTTTGCATGAGCTGCTTTTCGGTATCTAGCACGTTTGAGGCGCAGGATAGGCCAATCCTGTTAGCTACCCTGAAAACATGCGTATCCACAGCGATAGCTGGCACGCCGAAAGCGTTTGACACTACAACGTTGGCGGTTTTTCTGCCTACGCCGGGCAGCTTCATAAGCTCGTCCCTGTCGCACGGAACAAGGCCGCCATAGTTTTCGAGTATTAGCTTGCTTGCGTTTATTATGTTGCGCCCCTTGTTTTGATATAATCCGCAGCCTTTTATATAAGCGAAAAGCTCATCCTCGCCCATTGCGGCAAAAGCCTGCGGAGTGTTGTATTTTTGGAACAGCACAGCCGTGGTCTTGTTAACCTGCTTATCCGTGCATTGTGCGGAAAGCATAGTCGCCACAAGCAGCTCAAACGGGGTAGTGAAGTTAAGCTCCGGCTTAGCATCCGGATAAGCGAGCCTGAGCGCCTCGAGCGCATTCTCTATCCTAAGCTTTTTTTGAGCTTTTGTTTCTTTCACATAACTCACTCCCTTCAAATCATCATTATATATGCTTTATGCTGTATTTTGCAACAGCAATAACCTGTCAGGAGCCTGTTGAGCGGTAATGCTTTAAGCCCACGCGCCACAGAGCATAGCATGGCAGCAGGAACCACAGGCTTATCATAGGCATGAACGGCGCGATATCGGGCGCGCCTTTATCCAATATATAGCATAAGGGATAATACTGCACAAGCGCAAGCGGCACCACGAAGGTGAATATCCTCAAAACGGTGTCGCCATACACGCCCAAGGGGTATCTGCCGAATTCCCTGCCGCCGTCGGTGAATATATTCAAAAACTCAAGCCCCTCTGTTGTGAAGAAGCATAGCGCCGCGTATATTACAAACACGCCGGAGAATACCGCCGCGCCGCATAGCACCATCTCCGCAAGCACAAGCGCCTTTGGGAGAGTCCAGCTCACGCTGCATTTTGCTATCGCGTAGCCGAACACTATTGCGGCCTCTATGGCCCTGCCAAGCCGCGCAAAGTCCGCTTTTTGCGCCAGCACCTGAAACATAAGCGCGCGCGGCCTGACCATGATGCGGTCAAATTCGCCGTTGGCAAGCATTTTAGAAAAAGTATCAAAACCGCGTGCAAAGCACTCCGCAAGCGAAAAAGCCATAAGCACGCTTGAAAAGCACAGCAGCACCTCGCTGAATGTGAAGCCCTTCACCTGATCAAATCTGGAGAACATGAATACTATGCCTATAAGCGTAGTCAAGGACGTGATCCCCTGGCCGATGAGCGACATGAAGAAAGAAGCCTTGTGCTGCATCTGGCTTTTTAATAATACGGAAAGATATCTTATGTACAGCTTCATAGCCTCAGCCTCCCTGCACGCACACGCGCCGCATGCTCTTTTTCAAACAAAGCTTGCCCGCTATAACAAGGAATACAAGCCAGAATAGCTGCAAGCCAACAGCCTGAACAAGCGCGCCGCCCGCTATATTGCCGCTGTATATCCTAAGCGGCACATTCTGTCCGCTGCCAAACGGCAGCAGCTCCGCTATTCTTTGCAGCCTCCCTGGAAAGAACGGCAGCGGTATCACAGCGCCGGTAAAAAGCTCGCCCAGCGCGGCGATGAGAGCCTTTATGCCATATGGCGATATGGTGTGTATGCTGATTATATATACCATCATAACTATAGCTGTTGTAACAAGTATGGCAAGCGCCATGCTAAGCACGGCCATTATAAACGCAAGCGGGCTTGCCGGCAGGCTAAGGCCCCATGGATACGGCAGCAGCGAGGCGACTATAAGCACGGGTATGCTCCTTAAAAGCGCCTGACTGGTGCGCATGGCCATATTCTTCATGAACCAGAAGTCATATAGACCGATGGGCTGCGTAAGCTCATAGGCAAGGCTTCCCGAGCTTATCATATCAAACACGTCCTGATCGAAGAACCAAACCGCCAAAGCCCTGAAAAACGCCTGCTGGAGCCAAATATAGCTTGTTATTTGGCTGAACTCCATAGGGAAGGCTGCGGCATCGGCTTCATAAAAGGCTTTGTAGAGCAATATTTCCATGAATCCCCACGCGAACTGGCATGCTACGCCGGCAAGCGCGGCTATTCTATATTGCAGCCCATAAAGGAACTTTATCCTGAACACGCTGACGCATTTTTTGATATAGCTTTTCATATATCAAGCTCCCCATAAAGCTTGGCTACAAGCTCCTCGGTAGAAGCGTTGGGATCAACGCCGTCATATCCGGCGCATTGGCTCTTAAGCTTGTCAAAGCTGCCGTTATACAGTATCCGTCCCTTGCCGATAAGTATGACCCTTTCAGCCATAGCTTCAATATCCTGCATATCGTGGGTGGTCAATATTATGGTCGTTTTGCGCTCCCTGTTCAGCTTTTTCATAAAGCCCCTTACCGCAAGCTTGGATACGGCGTCAAGCCCGATGGTAGGCTCGTCCAGAAAAAGCACCCTTGGAGAATGAAGAAGGGAGGCCGCTATCTCGCACCTCATCCTTTGCCCAAGGCTGAGCTGCCTTGCGGGCGTGCGTATTATGCCGGCTATGTCAAACAGCTCCGTAAGCTCGTCAAGGTTAGCTTTGTATTGTTCAGGCTCTATTTCGTATATGTCGCGTACAAGCTCAAAGGAATCTATTACCGGCACATCCCACCAAAGCTGACTCCTTTGCCCGAATACCACGCCTATCTGCTTAGCGTGCCGCTTTCTGTTTTCCCAGGGTACTATGCCGTTTATTCTGCATATGCCGCTATCCGGCGTCAATATGCCGCTCATCACCTTTATCGTGCTGCTTTTGCCCGCGCCGTTAGGGCCGATGTAGCCGACTATCTCACCATCGTCAACGCGAAAGGAGACGTCGTTTAGCGCGTGTATGTACTCATATTCCCTGCTGAACAGCGCCTTTACAGCCTCCGCAAAGCCTCCGCTTCGCCTTGCGACCTTATAGGTTTTTTCAATATGCTCAAGCTCGATCATTTTACTCACCCCTTTGCAGTATACGATATCAGGTTTTTGCGATGAAAAGCAAAACATTATATAACTTATAGTGGTGCGTGTCAAGCTAAAGCCCCGTCAAATGCGGCTTTTGTCCGCCGCAAAACCGTCTTTGCATATTAAAAGGGCCTTTTGTAATAAAAAGCCCTTAATTGGTTTGATTCAGCTATTCATTATGCTCAGCCCTTGTCCTTGCAAAGTACTGATACAGGGTACACGGCATGCCCCCGTTTGAAAGCTTGCGGCGCTTGTTGGCGGTGTGGCCGTATATGCGCTCAAAATCAGGATTTGATGTTATTATGGACTTGCTCCAGCCCTCAAGCGGCTCAAACAGCAGGCTCATCTGGCGGATTATAGCCTCGGCTTCTCCCTTTTTCAACATTCTTTCGCCATATGGCGGGTTGCAGACTATTACGCCCCTTTCATCATGTACGCTAAGCTCCTTAAGCGGCTTTACCTGCCAGGATAGCGTCACGCCGGCTTTATGCGCATGCTTTTTGCATATGGCTATGCTGCGTTCGTCAATATCGCTGCCGAGTATATTGAGCTTTATATCGCGTATAGAATCAACGGCTTCCTTCCTTGCAAGGGCGAACGCCTGAGTGTCAATAAAAGGCCAGCTTTCCGCCGCAAAGCTGCGTATAAGCCCAGGCGCCTGGTTCCTTGCTATCATCGCCGCTTCTATGGGCATAGTACCGCTGCCGCACATTGGGTCTATAAACGGATAATCCCCCTTGTAGCGCGTAAGCGTAACTATTGCGGCGCCAAGCGTTTCGCTTATGGGCGCGGCAACGTTGTATGTTCTATAGCCCCTTCTTGAAAGGCCCGCACCGCAGGGATCAAGGCAAAGCGTGGCGATGTTTTTGAACATACCAACTTCAACTATCACCTCTGCTCCGCTTTCGGGCAGAATGGTAACGCCGTAGGCTGAGCGCAGGTTTTCCACAATGGCTTTTTTTGTTATGCTCTGGCAATCCTTTACGGAAAAAAGCTCGCTTTTCGCGCTTTTGCCCACAACATGTATAAACGAATCGCGCTGAAGAAAGCTTTTCCAATCAAGCGCCTTTACCCCCTCAAAAAGCTCGGTAAACGTATGCGCTTCAAAGCTGCCTATCTCGACAAGCACCCTTTCAGCCGTTCTTAGCCATATGCAGGCGCGCGCCATGGTAAGAAAGTCGCCTTCAAAGCGTATTTTGGCCGAATCAACGCTTATAGGCTCTATACCAAGCTTTTTAAGCTCCGTAGAAACGAGCGCCTCAACGCCCAGCTTGCATGTTGCTTGAAAAATCATTCTTCCTCCTGAGCTGCATTTACTGAAAGCTTGCTGAGCGCGTTCTTAAGCCTGAGCGCGCTGACGCCGTATTTTGCGCATATCTCGCTTTTTGCCGCCTTTTCGCCGGTTCTCTTACATGCGGCGTACTCTATTGCCGCGGCGAGCGCCACCACCTGCGCTTTGCTTATTCTTGGCGGGATGGGATTGACGCGGATATAGCCCTCCCATATGGCGAGTGCAGCCTCTATCGTACCGTCCTGCCTGGTGGCGCGCATGGCAACAAGGCAGATGCCGAGCGCGTTTTTATAAGCCCTGCTGACGGCGAGATTTTCGGCGCTTTTTCTGCTTTCGACAAGCTTGCCGTTCATATAGCCTACATAAGGCTCCTGCGCGCCCATTGCGGCAAGGGCGGCAAACACATGCCTTTTTATATCATCGGCCTGCTCGGGCATCAAAAGGAAGTCCCTAAGTACCCTTTCGGCCTTTTCATCTTGAAATGATATTGCAACGGATAAAAGCGCTTTTTTTATCGCCTTGTCCGGCAGCGTAAAGCCCCACCTTACAAGAGATTCAAGCTCATCGGAGCTTTGCCACAACTTTGTAAGCTCCTCATGCGGCAGCAGCACAAGCTCGTTGAGCCGGTTTATCCTGTTCACCATCTCGTCGAGCGGCACCTGATAATTCATAGCCATAGGCTTTATGCCGCCTTTGCGTTCTGGCGGCTTATTTAGCTGCGCCGCGCGGCATATCCTTCTGTAATAGCGGGCTATGGTGTCCATAGGGTCTATGCGGCAAAGCTTATCGTATGCGCGGACGGCCTTATCATAGCGGCCCGTTTCATATGCGCATACGCCATAGCGGTGCAGCGCGCCCTCGTCATACGGGGTAACGCTGAGCTGCTTTTCGGCAACGCCGAATGCGTCCTCAAACCTGTCAAGCTCCATAAGCACAAGGCATATCCTGCATAGCTCGTCCGGAATATCGGTATCGGCATCGAGCAGGACGTCAGCCACACGGTTGGCTTCGGCCCTGTTTTTTATCTGGCTGCATATAACGGCCTTGTTGCAAAGCGCCTGAGTATTTTTCGGGTCCATGCTCAATACGGCTTCCGTTTCTGCAAGCGCCTTTTTATACTCCTTTTTGCAAAAGTATAAAAGGCTGAGATTGTTCCTTGCATAATACAGCTTGGGGTCCAGCTTCAGCGCCCTTTCAAGCGCTTCCCTGGCTGCATGGTAATCCTCGCATTCAAGCAGCCTTCTGCCTTCCTCTGCGGCGTCAAAAGCCATATCCTCCCTTGAAACCTCGGCCAGCTCGCCAAAGTCGCCCGCCCTGTAAAGCAGCTCGTCTATAGCGTCCAGCATGTCATAAGCGTCAAAAAGCATATCGCTTTCCGGAGCCATGCTCACAAATTGCTCAAGACATTCCCTTGCCCTTTCCGGCTGGTTTAGACCGGCAAAGTTGCAGCCCATGCCATAGTAACACTCCGGCTCGGCATCTTTCGTGTTAAGCAAGGGTATAAGTATCCTGTTGGATTCGGCGTAGCGCCCCATCTCGGTAAGCACCTGAGCCAGCGCAAGGCGTGTATACTGATTATCCGGCTCCTTTTCAAGCGCCCTTCTGTAGCTTGAAAGCGCCTCTATAAGGTCATTCTTGTCGTGCTTATCAGAGCCGCGCTTATAGTAAAAATCGCTTTTCTGCTCAAAAGGAAGCACCTTGCCCCCTCTTTTAATCAAACTAACGTCAGCCATCTATCAGCCTGCCCCCTCGTTAAGCAGCGCCTCAAGCTCCTGCTTTGTGAAGGAATACACCTTGTTGCAGAAGCGGCATGTAAGCTCCGCCTTTCCGTCCTTTTCTATCATGTCCTTAAGCTCGTCCCTGCCAAGGGAGATAAGCACCCTTTCAAGCCTTTCCCTTGAGCAGTCGCATTTGAACTCCGGCTTGGCGGCGGCAAGTATTTCAAGCTTGCAGTCTTCAAACATGGATATGACTATATCCCTTAGCTCCTCGCCCTTTTCAAGCCGCAATGCGAGCTTTGATATATCGTCCGCCTTGGCCTCGAGCCGGCTTATCACCTCTTCCGGACAGCTTGGCAAAGCCTGTATGAGCATGCCGCCGGCGGAAAGCACCTTGCCGGATTCAATATCTATCCTCACGCCAAGGTATACCAGGGACGGCGTCTGCTCGGACCTGGTGAAGTAGTTGGCAAAATCCTCCGCGATTTCGCCGGAGATCATTTCGCACCGGCCCACATAGGGCTCCTTCATGGATAGGTCCCGCGTTACCATAAGCTCGCCAAACCAGCCTACGGCAAGCGCAACGTCAAGCTTGCCGTTAGGCGCCGGAGGAAGCTCCAGCTGCGGGTTTTCAATATAGCCTTTAACGTTGCCTGTGCGGTAGGCCGTGCAGACTACGTTGCCAGCCTCGCCGCCGCCCTTTATAACCGTTGTGACCTTTTCATCATTGTTTTTAAGGTCAACGCCCATCATGCTCGTCATTTGCAGCGCCCTGCCTAATGCGGCGGTGCAGACCCTGCTAAGAGCGTGCGTCAGCCTTGCTTTTTCAACCATATCCTTTGCCGAGATAGCAGTAAAGCGCGCGGCCCTATCAAACAATACTCCTCTTAAAAGCTTATCGCTCATTATTGATTTCTCCTTTGGGCTTTTTCGCCCTGAATTGTATTCTTTCCGTATCCTCGGCCACATTATCAAATGTAAATGCGGCAAAGGCTTCAATATCCTCAAATCCGGCCCTTGTAAGCGCCGATGTAAGCTCCTTTACGGAGTGCGCACGCTGCACCTGGCTTTCGGTAAAGCGGGTATAGCGCCCGTCTGGTTCAAGTTTAAAAAGCGTAAGCTCCATGCTTATCTGCTTTGAGACGTTATCATATATATTCTTCCATATATATGCCGCCGCTCCTTCATCTTCGGCAAAAGTATTGTTCCCAAGTATCGTGGAAAGCTTGTAGCGCGATGAAACGTCAAAAAGCAATAACCCTTCTTCCTTAAGGGCGGCATGGGCCTTGCAGAAAAAGCTTTCGGCTCCTTTTATGCTAAGGTAGTTCACGCCGTCGCAGGCCGCTATAACGGAATCCACAGGCTTATGCAGCGCAAGATGCCGCATATCCTGCAATATGAACGGTATGCTCACGCCTGACCTTCTTGCGTTGGCGGCGGCTACTTCAAGCATGTCCTCCGATGAATCAAAACCGGTGATGTTATAGCCAAGCTTGCGCAGGGGTATCGTGAGCGCGCCCGTTCCGCAGGCACATTCGGCTATGGCGAGCTGCTTTTTGCCGCCGAGCAGCTCCACTATGTATTGTGCCCAGGCTTCGCGGTCAACATCACGCATAAGCTCATCATAAACCCTTGCAAAGCTTGAATACATACCGATAGCCCTCCGGAATATTAACCAATATGTGAACAATTCTACAACAAAGCCAGGCGCATTTCAAGGGTGCTTGAAGCTTAAGCCCGCTTGTGATAAAATGCGATAACTGAGGATAATTGATTATAATGAATAATAATTGATTATAAACGATGAAAGTGTGACAATTATGGGAAAAAACAACGACAACAGGCATGACGGAAAGAGAAGGCTGAGCCTTGGGGTAAAGATACTGCTGATATTCCTGTGCATAATACTGGCGCTTGTTATAGCCGTAGCCGCGCTTGGGCTGAACCTTTTGAACAGAATATCAAGGCCTGATTCGACCACTCCGGAACCTGTAGAGAGCATTGGCACAGAGCCTGAGCAGACGGACGAAGCGCCGCACATGACGCCTACGCCGACGCGCACGCCAGAAATAACGCCTACGCCGGAGCCGCTTGCAACGCCGGCGCCTACGCCCCTGCCAATATCCGAATACTATGAGCAGACCATACTAACGGAAGAGCAGCTTGCCAAATTCGATGCCGACAATAACGACAGCCGCTACATAAACGTTTTGCTCATAGGCGCTGACAGAAGGGCGACCAAGGGGCGCTATAATTCAGACACGATGATGATAGCCACCGTTGACACGGTCAACAACCGCCTTAAGCTCACCACGCTTATGCGCGATATGCTTGTTGATGTGCCCGGTTATGGCTACCATAAGCTGAATTCAACAGTGGCGCTTGGCGGGGTGGAGCTATTGTACCAGACGATAGAGCATAACTTTCACCTTAAAGTGGATAGATACGTTATGGTCGATCTGCACTCCTTTGTAGACGTGGTGGACGCAATGGACGGCGTTACCGTTGAGATGACAGCCGAGGAGATAAGCGCCGCAAACGACTGCATAGCCGGCTTGAACAAGCAGCTTGGCGTGGATTATGCCTGGGACGGTTTTATATTTGCAGACCCCGGCCCCGTAAAGCTTACGGGCAAGCAGGCGCTTGGCTACGCCAGAATAAGGAAGATAGACAGCGAGTTTGCAAGAACGAAGAGACAATATAACCTGCTCAACATGGTGTATGCCAAGTTCAGATCCTTCGGCATGAAGAAGCAGTACGAGCTGCTTTATAAGCTGTTGCCGCTTGTGGAAACGAGCATGACCAATGAAGAGATACTGAGCGCAGCGGCAAGCGTGCTGCAGACCGGCGCAAAGGGACTGTTGTACTACAGGCTGCCCGTTGAGGGGCTGCACCAGAACGGAAAGTGGGAAAAGCACTTTGTGTTCTTCTGCGACCTTCCGGCGATGAGCGTTAAGCTGCACGAGTTTATATTTGACAGCGCGCAAAAGCCCGAAACGGCTGCTGTGCTTACGCCAAACCCATCATTGCCGCCGCGCACGCCAACGCCTACGGGATATTTCTTTGACGAAAACCAGAACAATGGCGGCGGGCTGTTCAGCTCTGGGGATGGAAGCGGCGGCGGGTTGTTCGGCTCTGGCCAGACTGAGCAAAGCGAGCCAAACGGCCTCCAGCAATAATTGAAAAACACGGGCGGTGCAGCATATACCGTCCGTGTTTTTATAGAATCAAAATGAGCAAGCAATAAGCCGGGTTCTGTCGGTTGGTTTCCCAACGTGCGGCCATCTATCTTGGCGCAGCGTCACCGTTGCGCTCACGCGATTATCAGGAGTATGACGGGCAGCCATTTCTGCGGCATAGCCGCAAGCGCTCCCATTCCAATCTTGCACCGGGTGGGGTTTACAGGGCATATCGGTTACCCGATACGCCGGTGAGCTCTTACCTCGCCTTTCCAGCCTTACCGCGCATAGGCGCGGCGGTATATCTCTGTTGCACTGTCCCTGGAGTCGCCTCCGCCGGACGTTATCCGGCACCCTGCCCTGCGGAGCCCGGACTTTCCTCATGCAGATGACGATGTATCGTCCTGCACGCGGCCGCATGGCTTACTCATTGATTTAACTGTAGCTTCAGGCGTAAAGTATCCTGCCGCAGTTTTCGCACTCTACTATGCCGTCCCCCGCGGCGACCCGCTTTACCGTGCTTGTCGGCAGCGACATGTTGCAGCCGGAGCATTGGTTGTTTTCCACCCTCGCCATAGGCATTGCGTGGTGGCTCTTTATCCGCTTGTAGCGCGCCAAAAGCTCCTTATCAACGCCTGCCGCCGCTTTGGCCTGCTCTGCCTTGGCTTTGTCAAGCTCGGGCTTTGCGTCGTTGGCCTCCTTTTCGCACTCCGCGCGCGCAACATCATATTCCTTTTTTGCCTTTGCCGCCTTGGAATAGGTGTCCTTATATTCGGCCATCGTCTTTTCTATCCATGCGACTGTGTCAAAAAGCTCGCGCCTGGCGGAGTCCATATTCTTGATGAGCCTTTCAACGGACTTCCTCGATTCGGTCATCTCCGCGGCGGTACATTCATCGTCGCCCTTCATTATCTCAAACTCGCTCAGCTCCAGCTCGTACTTATGCTCAAGCTCTTCGACCTGGCCTTGAAGCTTGTCAACAGTTTGCTTCTTCGCCTCCATGTTCTTTTGAATAGAAGCTATAGCGCTCTGCTGCTCGGACAAAAAGGCGTACAGCCTGTTCAGCTTTTGCCTTGAGGGTGTGGACTTGAGCTTCGCTTCAAGCCTTTCGGTTTCAAGCTCTGCCTGCTGATAGTGCCATAGAGCGTCCAGTTTGTTCATGGTTCTACCTCCTATCTATGATGATAGCGCAACGATTCGCGCTTATATCCTGCTTAGCGGACCTGACTCACACTGAGTCAAATTATATTGTACATCATCGCAGAGCCTATGTAAACGATTTATCATCGCTTTAAGCACAGGTTTTTCTGTTTCGTAGTGGCCGGCATCTATTATACACAGGCCCATCTCGCGCGCGTATATGCCCTCGTGATGCCTGAATTCGCCGGATATGAACAGATCCGCCCCTGCCTGCTGCGCAAAACCAGCATACTCGCCGCCCGCGCCGCCAACTACCGCGACTTTTGATATAAGCTTATCCATGTCGCCTGACACGCGCACCGCCGCGCCGAGCCTGTCTTCAACGAGCCTGGCATAGTCATAAAAGCGCACGGGCTGCCGCAAGGCGCCTATCCTGCCTATGCCGTCAGGCGTTATGGCGGCTTGCTCCATTATGCCTAAAGCATCGCAGAGCGCATCGTTCACGCCGCCGTCGCAGGCGTCAAGGTTGGTATGCGCGGCATAAAGCCCTATGCCCGCGCGCATGAGCATATATGCTCCCGCCGTAGCCGGATCGTCAAGCGATATGCGCTTTGCGCCATGAAAGAATACGGGATGATGCGTGAGCATAAGCTCGCAATTAAGGCGTATGGCCTCCTCAGCGGTAATCGTGGAGCAATCGAGCGCCACAAGCACCTTCTTTATATCCTTGCTTTCAGGCCCTATCAAAAGGCCAACATTGTCGTAGCCCATGCTGAGCTCGTTTGGGGCTATGCCCTGCATCATGGCAACAAAATCGTTAAGCTGCATATTAGTATGTCCTCTCAATGCTATAATAAACTCTATAAAACTATTGCTTCCAGCCGTCCATAAGCCGCCTTACGCCGTTAAGCTCCTTTATCAGCGATTCCGGCGCACGGCCTGCTGCGGCTGCTTTTTCTATTCTTTTTGATATTGATCCATATGTCCTTTCAAGCAGCGTCATAAGCTCCGGCTGCCTTTTTGCGTAGGCGATCGCGCCAAACTCAAGCAGAGCCTGGTCTTCACAGGGGCGCGCTATGCCGTCATAACGGCAGCATATCAGTTGGTAGAACCTGCTGCCCTCGGCTATGATAAGCTCATCCGTTATACCGTAGCCGTTTTTGTAAAGATACTCCCTAAGCTCCCTTGTGCCGCGCATTGGCTGAAGCACAAGCCTTTTTGCTTCATGGGCCGCTGCCTGTCCGTTTTCGAGTATGCTTGCTATAAGCTCGCCGCCCATTCCGGCTATTGCGGCGCAAAAGCAGGAACCCGGTGCGTAGCCGGAAAACCCGTCAGCCACTATAAAGCTTATTTTATCGTTTAAGCAAAGCTCGTTGGCAAGCTTGCGTGCTTTAGTCAGGGAGCTTTGGCTTATATCGGCAGCATAAGCATGCTTTGCAATGCCGCGCATTACCGCGGCGGCGCAAAGATAGCCGTGGTCTGCGCCTATGTCTATAAGCTCATCGCAGCGGCCTATCATATCAAGCATAGCCTCAAGCCTTTTGGTAAGCTTTTTTATATAAGACGCCCCCTTTAACAAATACTATCACTATATTTTAACCAAAAATACTCCTGTTTGCAATGCAGGCAGTATGCTCTAAGTATATTGGCGGCACATGGTATAGTTTTGTCCTGCGCAAGCATAGGTATATACATGATAACCGGTATAAGGAGCGGTACAAATGGAATACAGACGCAAAACAAAGGGAAGAAGGCCAAAAAGAAGGATACGCGCTAACCGCGGCTCAGGCTCGGGCGGCAGCATATTGATAACGCTGCTGCTTATTGCAGGAATAGTGTACATAATAGTTACCTCAAACGCGGGAGAGTGGGTAGCGAGGGAGGTAATGGCGCCGCTGTTTTCGGCAGTGTCCAGATTGGGCGAAAAGGACAAAAGCGGCGATGATGAGCCAAAAGCAACATATGAACCGAGGCAGGAGGGGATAAACCTGTCGCAAAGCGATAATACGGAAACACAAAGCGCAAAGGCCGTGCTGCCAGCCATGCGCTGTTATATGCTGCAGATGGGGGTATTTTCAAGCCGCGAAAATGCAAGCAAGGAGGCTGAAAGGCTCAAAAAGCTCGGCGCTGCAGGCTATATAATAAGCGATGCGTCAACGGGAGAAACAAGGTACAGAGTGATGGCTTCCGGATACGAAACGGAGCAGAGCGCGAAAAGCGTTAAGGATAGGCTTACAAAGGAAGGAGTAGAGACGGCGCTGTACACTGTTTCGACACCGGAGGCGAGCTTTAAGGTCACGGCTGAAAAGGAGACGGTGGAGCTTATATGCAGCGCGTTCGATGCCTTTTCTCAGGCGGAGAAGGCGCTGTGCGAAGGGGTGATAGAATACGATAAAAACAGCATGAGCGTATACGACGGGCAGATGCTTTCAAGGGGCATACTGAACGGCATGGAGGAAAAGATGGCCCCCATATCACAATACTCAAACGAACAGGGTACGCTTGGCGATATACTTAAAACCTACTCCGAATGCAGGGAGCAGCTTTTGAGGTTGTGCGACAGCAGCTATGAGAGCAGGGTGGATTTTTCCTCCGCAATGAAGTATACTCATCTATATATTGCGGACCGCTATGCGGCGATGATGGATAAGCTTGCCAAATAGCAAAAGGAGGCGGCATGAACGCTAAAACGCTCGCCGTGCTGTTAAAGGGCAGCCTGCTCACAAAAAATGGTGAAAATGATATAAACAGCGGCTTTGCCTGCGACCTTATGAGCTATGCATTGGCAAATGCGCGGGAAGGCTGCGCATGGATAACGGTGCATACGCATATGAACGTTGCGGCCGTGGCGGCGCTGAACAGAATAGCGTGCATAGTATGGCCTAAAGGAGCGGAGACAGATGCCGAGACAGCTAAAAAAGCTGAGGAGCAGGGCATAGCCGTGATAAAAACGGAGCTTTCAGCATATCAGGCGGCGGGTATTATGTACCTGAAAGGCATAAAATGATAAGGCATATTGCCTGTTATTGATGCAGAGGGCTTGATAAAATGAACAAAAGGCCCCGACGCTGCGCTTGCCGCGGCAGATACGCCAATAACGAGCCATAAGCACGGGCATTGAGCGCAGGCCACACAAAAAGGCAGGATAACCTGCCTTTTGCTTCTGCTTGAGATATATAACGTTATTCGTCCAGCTTATCGGCCGCGGGGATAACGGGCCCGTTGCAGTTGGGGCAGATAAGCTCGCCATCGCTCTCCAGCATGTCCTCATCAAAATAGATGGTTTCGCCGCAATGCGGACATTCTACCTCAACGTAACCATCGTCCGCGAAGTCGCACTCATCGCCGCAGCAATCGCAATCGTCATCATCGTCGCAGCTGCTGCAGTCACAGCACTCGCAAAGCCCGTCGAGACATTCGTCTATATCGCTCAGCTCGTCGCATATATCGTCTATGCACTCGTCCATGTCTATTATGGCTTCTTCGTTTTCATCAACGGTATCGGCAATTTCGTCAAGCGTATCGACTATCAGCTTGAAAAGCTTGCCGTACTTGTCGTTGCCAAGGTCCATGCCGTCAACAACGCCGCGAAGATAAGCGACTTTTTCTTTATTGTAACCCATACTATCCTCCTTAAAGATTTTAGTGTTTGTTTTGCACTGTAAGCCTTAGTTTAGCTTATACGCGCTCCATGTATTCACCGGTACGGGTATCTACCCTTATACGGTCGCCTTCGTTTACGAACAGAGGAACGTTGATCTTATAACCGGTCTCAAGCGTTGCGGGCTTGGTGGTTCCGGTAGCGGTATCGCCCTTAAAGCCGGGCTCGGTCTGGGTGACGGTAAGCTCAACAAAGTTGGGAGCCTCTACTGAGAAGGCGTTGCCCTTGTAGAAGCGGATACTTACGTTCATATTCTCAACTATGAAGTTGATAGCGTCTTCCACCTGGTCATGGTTGAGCGGGAGCTGCTCAAAGGTTTCGGTATCCATGAAGTAGTAAAGCTCGCCGTCGTTGTAAAGATACTGCATCTCCTTAGTCTCTATATGAGCGCGGGGATACTTGTCCGTGGGGCTGAAGGTGCGCTCGAGTACGGCGCCGGTCATAACGTTTTTAAGCCTCGTACGGACGAAAGCTGCGCCTTTGCCGGGCTTTACATGCTGGAAATCAGCAATGGACCATACCTGTCCATCGATCTCCACAGTAACACCCTTCCTGAAATCGCCAGCCATCAACATAAAAAGTTACCTCCAAATAACAAAGTCTTTTTAGTGTATGTTCTATATCGTCCGGCACAAGACCGGTAAGATAAAAAATACCTACAAAATATAATAGCATAACAGCGGCCCGTTAACAAGCTTTTTAAGCTGATGACGGGCCAAATGGTGCAATTATTTGTCTTACATAGCCGCTTTATGCCTTCTGTAAGCAAACTGCGGCGATATTTCACCCGCCTTAACAAGGGCGGCCTTGGTTATGACGGGCCCTATAAGCTCATATATAAGCGCTGCGCACAGCACAACGGTGGTTATGCGTTCGCTGTACATGGGCAGCTTTGCCGCGCAAATCTGGGCCATACCTATCGCCACGCCCGCCTGCGGCAGCAGCGCAAGGCCAAGATATTTCTTTATTTTCTCATCCGCGTGAACTATACCTGAGCCGATGTATGTGCCGAGGTATTTGCCCGCAGAGCGCGCCACAAGATACGCAACGCCGAGCATGCCGACCGTCGGTATGGCGGCAAGGTCAAGCTCCGCGCCCGATATTACGAAGAACAGCATGAAAAGCGGCGGCGTCCAGCGTTCACACCCTTCCATTATGCTATCGGCATCCTTCCTAAGGTTGCATACTATTGCGCCTATGGACATGCAGAGCAGCAGCGAGGAAAGTCCCCATATGTCCGCCAGCGCCGTGCCCAGCAGCACCGCCGCAACGGATACGCAAAGGAAGTTATCCTTTGAATGGAAGAAGCGCAGCGCAATGCTTGCAATAAGGCCTATCGCCCCGCCTATGGCAAGGGAAAGCACTATTTCCGTAAGCGGCTGCACGACCATTGTGTAAAAGCTCATGTCTCCGCCGCCGGACATTCCCTGCGCCAGCGCAAGGGATACGGCAAAAACTATAAGGCCAACCGCGTCGTCCATTGCGACCACGGGCAGCAGCGTGCGCGTTACGGGGCCGTTCGCCCTGTATTGGCGCACTACCATAAGCGTGGCCGCCGGAGCCGTGGCCGCGGCTATTGCGCCGAGCGTGAGCGCAAGCGGCACGTCAAAGCCCAGAACGCAAAGCGTTATGTCCACAAGGCCGACTGCCGTAAGCGCCTGGAACATGGTTATTATTATGCTCTTGCCGCCTATGGCCTTTATATTGTTTATGTTGAATTCGCCGCCTATCGAATAGGCGATGAAGCCCAGTGCCAGCGTTACCAGCACGTTCAGCGCCTCGGTACCATCCTTCGGGATAAGGTTAAGCACGCTTGGCCCTATCAAAAGGCCCGCAACAAGATAACCCGTTACATTGGGCAGCGAAATAAGCTTCGCAAACCTGTTGAACAGAAGCCCGGCCGTCATAGCAGCCGCAATATATAAAATTGTAATGCTCATCAGCTCTTCTTCGAAACCCCCTCAACGTTCATAACGGGTATTTCAAACATTATGCCCGTGTTCGGCCTGTCCAGCCTGCCGGCATGCTCGTGAATTATTTGCTTCACAAGCGCAAGCCTTTCATCATCCCTCGGTATTATCATAAGCATCTTTACCGTTTCCTGACCGGGATTGATAAAGTGCCTTAGCGAACCGAATACCGGCGGGGGATCGATACTGGATTCGTTGATGGCTTTCAGCATACCCTCGCAGTCGATAACGGTCGCGCCGCTTATGTTGCGGTTGAGCAAATCGGCCAGAATGGGGTTTATGCATTCAGTCTGCTTGGTAATAAAAACCAACATCTGCATGGTTATGCCTTCCTTTCTAATGTATGTATAAAATCTATAATAACGCCGGATTTTACCCCGGCGCATTTTTACCGCATTGAAAGATACTACTGTTTTTTCACTTTGTCAAGCATTGATTATTTCTCCCCAAGGCGGGAAATTACAAATAAACAATGCGCCGCATTATTGCGGCGCAAAAGCCTTATTCATTCTTTTCGATTACTACTGCATTACCGTTTGCCGTTACGCAGATTATGTATGGCCCCTGTACTATCATATAACCGTTGTGATTTTCCCAATCATTAGCGCCGCAGGTTTCGCATATAATTAGCTTCATTTGTTTTGCTCTCTTATAAGTTTTTACAAATACATTATATAAGAAAAACATAAAGCGGTCAATAAAATCTATTGGGATAAATAAGATTATTTCTCCCCAAGGCGGGAATAAAGCTTGGTCAGCGCTTTCTTTTCAAGCCGCGAAACATAGCTTCGGGATATGCCTAAAATCGAGGCTACTTCTCTTTGCGGAAGGCAGCGGCCCCCGAGCAGGCCGTAGCGAAGCCGTATCACGGTGCGCTCGCGCTCCGGCAGGGCTCCTTCTATGGCATGCCAAAGGCGCTCGGCTTCCATGCTGCGCTCCACCTCGTTATGCACATGGTCAGAGTCCGTGCCAAGTATGTCGCAAAGCGATATCTCGTTGCCGTCGTTGTCGGTGCCTATTGGCTCCATAAGATATACTTCGCCGCTTTGCTTCTTCTCCGATCTTAATGACATCAATATCTCATTCGCTATCCTCTCCCAACGGATACATAGGTTGGTCAATGGGCGGCAAATCCGCCTCTCCATCCTCCGCAAAGAGGTAAACATAGGCATTTTTGCCGT
>OIZL01000767.1_pt1 | contig 21191 bp, 22 predicted proteins | sample 1588541 | NCBI WGS metagenome assembly OIZL01 (sample SAMN03283285) | human gut metagenome | biome: human-associated habitat; material: feces | host: Homo sapiens | place: Peru | collected 2012 | reverse complement strand
TTATTATACATACCATTAGATATATTTTCCCTAGTAGTTATTTCTAAAGTACTTATGTGCTGTTCAAGATGCTCTTTAACTAATTTTAACTTTTCTTCTTTTGACCAATATTTATTTTTTCCACCTTTTGGTCTTCCCATAAAATCATCTCCTTAATTTAATTATAACAAAAGAAAAGTAGATCACATTCTTTTTATGTGTCTACTTTTACTTTATCACTTCAATAATTTAATTTTATAGGTCTTTTAATATGTATTTTTTATAAATGATACTAAATCTTTAGCTGAATTTTCATTTATATATTTTTCTTGATTACTAATTATTTCTTTTTGCTTATCTTTATTATTTAGTAAATATTTACAATTACTTATTATTTCTTCTTTGTTATTACATATCATATTCATATTTCTTTTATTAAAGAATTTTGTATTATATGTTTCTATTCCTGGTATTGGAAATATATGTAATAAAGGCTTTCTCATACTGGCTATTTCAGTTGATGATAATCCTCCTGGTTTTGATAATACAATATCACTTGAATATAATAAATCATTTATATTGTTTACGAATCCTAAAACTATTAAGTTATTATTATTTATATCATCAAGTCTTTTATATAATTCTTTGTTAGTACCACATATTACTATGATTTTAGTGTTCTTTTCTGTTAATAATTCGTGAATAACTGTATCTATACTTCCAAATCCCATGCTTCCAAGCATAATAAGAATAACATTTTCATTGTTAATATTTAACTCTTTTCTTATGTTTTTAGCAGTCTTTATAAATCTTGTAGATACAGGAATTCCAGTTGTTAATAACTTGTCAGTAGATATTTTCTTTTTATTAAATCTTTCTACTAATTCACTATTTGTGATAAAGTAATCTGGTTTTGCTTCTTCCATAAATGGACATGGTTCATAGTCTGTTGCTACGAAAAGGAAATTGATATTATCATAATCTTTATCTTTATTGATTGCTGTTAGTGTAAGTGCTGGAAATAAATGTGTTGTGATAACTAAATCAATGTTATTATTTTTTATATAATTATATAGTTTCTTCTTGTGTAATTTATTTACTAAGTATACTGGACTTTTTATTTTTGTTTTACTATATAGTTCTCCCATCTTATAAATGTTCTTAAATACTTTTCCTTCATTACCTAGTGATTTTAAATATATCTTTTCTGATAAATCTTTTGCTTTTTCATTTACTATGTCATAGAAATCTTTAAATTCACATTTGATATTGTTTTCTTTTAATTCTTCTTCAATATATCTAGCACAAGAATTATGTCCTCCTCCTGTACTACATGATAGTAATAATATTTTCATTTTTCTCCTATTTAATTAATTCTGTTACTGTACCTGTTCCTATGTCTCTACCATTTTCTCTAATACTAAATGTTGTATCTTTTTCCATCGCAACTGTTGTATCTAACTCAATTGTTACATCTTTTGTTTCTCCTGGATTAATCATGTCGGCATCATTATCTAATATAATATTTCCTGTGTAAGATTCTATTTTGAAAACAAATAATGAACTATAATTATTGAATATTGGTGTATCTTTTCCACCTTCTTTTAATGTATTTATATATATTGTCGCTTTAAATTTACTTACTGCTTTAATTGTATTTGGACTTGCAATAGTTTGTCCTCTTGATACTTGACTTTTGTTAACATCTTTTATATGCATGCTGATATAATCATCTTTTGTAGCTGAATCCACTTCTTTCTTTAATTTATATATTTTATCTACTACTGCTGTTATTACTTTATTGTCTCCAAGAATTTCTATTTTATCTCCTTGATGTATAGTTCCTTGGCTTATTTTTCCATCAATAGTTATTCCGTCTGAAACAGTAAATATATCTTCAATTACCATTCTAAATGAGCTCGTATCTTCTATCTTTGTAGTAGTTGTTTCTGTCTTTTTTGTTGTTGATGTAGTCGTTGTTGATGTAGTTTTGTTATTATCTTCTTTATGCATATTCTTTGATATTATAAGCATAGTACCTATACCAATTATAATTATTATAATTACTGCTATTCCTATTATCTTTGATTTCTTTTCATCTTCCATGTTATCACCTAAAAATAGTATAACACAAAAGAGTAACTTTATAGATGTGTTACTCTTTTATTTACGTTAAATATTAGATTTTAGTTAGTATCTTCAGTTCTTTTCTTATCCTCTGGTTTTAACAATTTGGTATTTTGACTTTTTGATTTTTCTTCTTTTTCTTTAATAATATCGATAAATCTTTCATTTGCTATTGATGATAGTAGAGTTTTTAAACTTTCTGTTGGTAAAGTGTTTAAAAATTCAATTATATCTTCTCTACTCATTTCATTTATACATTTTATTTTCCATTCAGTATAGTATTTTCTATATTCTGTTTCAAACCACATTGTTGTTGCTAATTGTTCTCTATAATTAATAATTATGAATTTTAAGTATTCTCTCATTTGATGGGCTAAATTTGTGTCAAATGTTTCAATATTCAAAACTATACGATTTATACTTAAGTCTTCCTCATTAAATAAATTTTCATCTAGCGAAAAAGCGAAACCTAATCTTATAGAGTTTGTATTATTGCTAAAATTATCTATATATGGATAATGTTTTAAAATATAATTTATTAAATTTGATAAATCTGTTTCACTTATAAATCCATCTATAATTTGTTTACTTTCTGGTATTCCTGATTTATAAAAGCCATTTCCATCTAAAATTGTAACTGCAGTTATTTTTTGGTCTTCATCAAATATTTTTAAATTGATTTCCATTTCCGGCAATTTCAAAGGTTCTTCATCTAAATCAATTCTTGGATTTTTCATTGGATGTGTTTTTTCAATTGTATTAATTATATTATTTACTGCTTTGTTTCCTTCTATAGTTTTCATATTCGACCTCACTCTATTTGCTTTTTATTATAAATTCTTTTATTCTATTTAGATTTTGTTCTTGATGTTGATTTATTATAAACTACCTTACTATAATAAATCAAGTTCATTTTAGAAAATTCTTGTGTTGATAAAATAAAGAATGTACATTATTGTACACTCTTTATATAATTATTACTTATCTTTATTTTTTAATTCTAATTTACTAATTTCATCAATTATCAATTTAATACAATTATTATATATATTATCTAATTCTTCTTTACTAAAAAGTAGATACTTATGTTTAAATATTTTTTCAAATAAATTTAATTTGTTAAATGTTTTAAAATTATTTTCTAAATAATTAAATCTTTTAGTTACAAGTTCTTCATTTAAGAAATTTGGCTTTAATTCACTTATATTAGAAAGTATAATGTTTTTATTGGTTGGAAGCTCTACTTTATTATCTTGATATAAATATTTTCCATATAGTTCAAAGTCTTTATGTTTATATTTTCTTCTTATTTTTTTTGTATCATTAATATCAATATGTTTTATTTTTCCATTTTTAAGCTTTATTCCAATGATGTCATTATTTGAATTTTGAATCCAACAATTTGAATAAACTATATTATTAAAAAAATTATCTATTAATATATGTGAATAATATCCTAAAATTAATGGATTGTCTAAATTGTCTTTGTATGTACTTAAAAACTTATCAATATTAATCATATTCTCTTTTGGACATTTTGGAAATGGAATATCATCATAAAAATGGGCATCATATCTTGAGATACTTGTACCTTTATCAACATCTGGAATGAGATTTCCATAGTAGAATAAATCTTTATTTAATTTTAATTTCTTATTTGCTTCTTTTGCGATTGCTAAATGTATACTCCAACTTGGCATTATATTGCTCCTTTATTTTTTATAATATTTTCCATACTTTTTATTAAATACATCATAAACTATTTCACCATCTCCATCTTACATATCATTACCTCAAATGCATCCCATATGAGCCATTTTAACTCCTTCTTGATTTATTAAATTATATCATTATTCATTAGAAATAATTGTTAAATAGTTTAAAATTCTATAGTATTATACAGTATTTGTAATATATCATCATTATTTTTTATTTTTACAAACCACTTTAATTCTTTTCTTTCTTAAGCATTTTTCTTTGTCTTTATCACTATTTCCATAAAATTTAAAAACATAATCCCAGTACTTATTAACACATATTTCTCTTAAATTATTTTGTATTATTATATCTCCATAATAACCTATAGTATCAATAGAAGCATGATTAACAATATCTCTACATATTTCATCATCTAAATCAACAATAGAGCCTGATAAAGCCATATAAATTATGATTAAATCTGCCATAATTTCTTTTTTGAAGCCAGTTGAATCTAAAAATGAATTATATATCTTAACAAATGATGATAAAAATCTTTCATCTTCTATATATTGTTTTATTGTAATTGCTCTAATACGTTCTTTCTCCTGAATGTTTATAGCCTTGTTACCAAAATGGTATAATAAATTTTCATTAATCTTTTTTGACATATTTTCCCCTGTATAACAAAAATAATTTTTTATATTATTATTTTATTAAAATTATTATGAAATGTCTATTATTAATTTTAAATACTTAAAAAACATCAAAATTAAAAGAGTTAACTTAAGACCATATGTTAACTCTTTCTTCAGGTTTAATATACATTGAATCATTTGAATCAATTTTATATATTTCGTAAAATTTATTTGTTGATGATAATACACTATTCACTCTTATTTCATTTGTAGAATGTGTATCTATAAAGCTTTGCATTACTTTTGTACTTTTACTGTAATTATTAGCCCAAATTTTAGCAAATGATTCATATGTTTTTTGATAATCTTCTTTAGAAGCATTACTGTTTGTTAAAATATTAGTTATGCATTCCATAGCGGCTAAATCAGCAATATTTTCACCTATTGTACGTTTTCCATTATTAGAAATATTATGTATAATTTCATACTTATTATAATATTCTATAACTTTCTTTTGAAGTTCTTCATATTTTTTAGTACTTGATTCTGTATACCAATTATTAAGTAATCCATTTTCATCAAACTTTGAACCATTATTATCAAAAGCATGTGATATTTCATGTGCGATTATAAAGCCAATTCCACCAAGATTTTCATATTTATTATTGATATCTTTTATTGATTTTGCTCCTCCAGTTAAAATATTGATTGAATTTGAAGTAACATCATAATAAGCATTAAATGTGTAATCTGGTAATGCATTATATGTTTCATTAGTATCTAGCATTTCATATGACTTTGTAGTCGCAATTTTATTAAGATTAATGATATTTTTTACTAATGAAATGCTATTATTGAATTCATAATAAGAAGAAAAATCTTTACTATACGTAGTACCAATATTTATTTTGATATTATTTAATTTTTGTATCGCTTTTGTTTTAGTCTCTGTGTCCATCCAAGACTTATTTATCATACTTTCATATTCTTTATTTATTTCTGATATAAGATTAGAAATATAGTTTTTAGTATCATCATTTAAATATTTATTATTATAATTTTTAGATATTTCATTTGGATAAATTTGCTTAATTATATTATATGTTTTTTCTTCTTGTGTTAATTCTTTATTAGTTAGAGATTTATTTAACTTATTAAATATTTTTTCATAATTTTCCGTAGTATAATTTGCATATGTTTGAAGAATCTTTATAGTTGCTAGATTTTTCCATAAAGATAAATTATCATTCGTTAAGTATTCATTTAATTTTTCATAAGATTTTTCATCAACTAAACTAAATCTATTTATATTTGATAAACCTAGTTCATTGAAATAATTATTTATATCTAAATTAGTATATATTTTGCTTAACTTTGTTCTATCAATAATATTGTAGTATTTTTCAGTGTTTAATAAATCATCTTGTGTTAATGAATTGTTTGCAATATCTGTATAAAAATCATTTATTTGATTAGTTATATCTAGTGCTTCACCAGCTGTATAACCATATTCTCTTAAGAGTTTATTATTGTATAGTTTGAAAGTATTCTTAACACTTATTAAGTCTTCATTACTATAATAATCAACAGAATTACCAAAATCCATTGGAATTGATGTAATATAAAGAATATTTTTTCCCGTCTTAAAATCTTTCATGATTGATTTTGACATTAATAATTCAATACTTAAATCTTTTTCTAGTTGTATTGCTTCACTTATGAATTCTTTAATATTTCTTGTTTTATTAATTTTATCTAAATATGGTTTTAAATCATTTAATCCATCTTTATTACGAGAGTCTGTATCTAAATATTCATTATAAAGTTCTTTAATATTTTTTTCTTCATTGTTACTAGGATTATTTATTATCTCTTTTATGATATTATTTGTGTCTTTTGATATTTCATCATTAAGATCATTTATATATGACCAACCATCTTTTTTATCTTTAATAGTTTCTTTATTAATATATTCATAATAGTCATTAATATAATTTTTATTTAGATATAGTGCTACTATTATGAATACAATAACTATAACAGCATAAGCAATATAATTTTTTAATTTATTTTTGTTTTTAATCACCAAACAACACCTTCTCTTGATTATATTTTTTTATTATTATGAATATTGTTATTAATGATAATACTAGAGTACTTATGATTGTTACTAATATATTTGTTACATTGAAGTTATTTGAAAATATATCCATAAGAGATTGTACACTATTAACAATTGGAATTGCATAATAAACTGAACTTTCAGTTTTGATACTCAACATGTTAGTAATCATTGGAATCATTGATAAGTATTGTAAGAAACTAAGTTTAATTCCTGCTTCCTTAGCCGTTTTAGCATTTGCGACTAAAAGTGTGGCTAGTGCTGGTATTATAAGTGATGATGTTAAGCATATGATTAAACCAATTATAAGACTTTTTGGTGATACTGTAAAATTTAACTTACTAAATGATTCAAAATAATGACTTGATAAAACTAGTGTTAATATGATTGATAAGAATTCAATTATAGATGCACAAGCACTGGCAATAAAATTAGCAATGTACTTTCCTGTAATTAATTCTTTTTGTGATATAGGAAAACTTAGTATAGTTTCTAAAGTTCCACTTTCTTTTTCAGTAACAGTAGTTGATATAGCCATTGATTGTGATGTTTGTATTACTCCACTAAAAATAAGCATAAATAAACTTGAATATATTATCACAAGTAAATAGTCGCTTCCTTTTAATTCTTTAAGTTCATAATTATATTTTTCAGTTACTTCTTCATAATCAATTCCTTCTCCAGCAATATATGTTAACAATTCATTGTTTTTTAATGATTCAAAGTAACCAGTTATTAAACTTCTAAGTTGATAACCTTCTTGACTATTATCAGTATAAAAATAATACTTCTTTTCTTTTTCATTATAATCTATGTATGCTCTTATATCTTTATCTTTATAAGCTTTTTTCATTTCATCTAAATTGTCATATTTAATAGTTTCTAATTGACACTCACTACTTACTATATTTTCAATAGTGTTTAATTCGAAATCTACTCCAACTTTATATGGGTTTAATACTTCATTTTTATCAAATACTGCTCCATAAAAAATGACAAAAAGCATTCCAATTAATGGCATTGTTAATAAAGTTATAAATGTTTTTTTATCTCTTACTATGGAACGAAGTTCTTTTTTTATTGTTATTTTTATATTATTCATTTACTTCTCCTATTAACTTTAAAAAGGCTTCTCTAATATTAGTTGCATTAGTTTCCTTTAAAATTTCGTCTCTTTTACCATATTTTATGACTTTTCCTTTATTGATAAGTAAAAGTTTATCACATATATTTTCTGCTTCTTCCATATAATGAGTTGAATATAAAATACATTTTCCTTTTGACTTTTCTTCATTGATGAAATCTAAAATAGTTTTACTAGAAATAACATCTAATCCACTAGTTGCTTCATCTAAAATATAATATTCTGGATTATGAACTAGACAACGTGCTATACATGTTCTTTGATATTGACCAGTAGATAGATTTTCTATTCTTTGATACGCAAATGATTCCATATTAAATCTTTTAATAATATTATTTATAATTGTTTCTAATTTGTCTTTTGGAACTTCATAATATTCACCACACATTTTTAATAATTCATATGGTGATATATCTTTATATAATTTAGTATTTCCTGACATAAATGCAATATTCTTTTTAATCTTTTCATTGTTCTTTTGATAATCCATATTATCAATTAATATTTCACCACTATCTGGTTTCATTATTCCAGATATCATCCTAAGCAATGTTGTTTTTCCTGCTCCATTAGGTCCTAAAATACCTAATACTTCTCCTTCACTAGCAGTAAATGAAATATTGTCATCAGCAAGAAATGTTTCAATTTTATTTTTATTATTTTTCTTTTGAAAACCTTTAGTTACATTTTTAACCTCTATCATGCTTACTCCCTTTTTATTATTTATTACATATAGAGTATATCATTTTATTGATGAAATAACAATGATTATAGATGTGCAACTTTATAATAATGTTTTTAATAACTTGCTATTTTTTGAATTTGTTTGAGGCCGCTTTTAATAATTATAATTTTAATATTTTTGAGGATTTTCTATATTTTGCTTTGCATTAAAATCTTTCATAGTGTATACTTTTGATTCTATTTGATTTATATCGCTTTGTGATATAATTTCATGTTCTTCTTTAGCTATTTTTCCTCTCGCTTTAAAACATTTTAAAAATATTGTTTGTGTAAAATTTATATAATTTTCTTCACCAACATTTCTAATAAATGATAGCAAATTTCCAGTAACATATACTTTTTTAACTTCTTCTTTAAATGTTTCATAAAATGTATCAATTAAAGGAAATAATTTTTCTTGCCAAGATGGTGTAACTATTACCTTCATTCTTAATCTTTTAAGTTCTTGTAATGTGTCTATTGTTATTTTTTGATTTATTAATTCGTTTAAGTCAGAATCATTTGAAACTACTCCACCATTTTTTTCGATTGTTACACATAATCCACTTATAATTCTTAATGGTTTTTTTGATAATATATGACTACTAATCATATGATTCATTTCATGAATTATGTGTGTCAAGTTATAAGATAATGGTAAAACTAAAAGATTCGCTTCATCAATATAGGCACTTTGTGAAAAACACTTTTCCTTAAACTTTTTTAGATATTCATCCACTATTTCATCAGGTAAAGATGTTATTATGACATTTCTTATATCATCAAAAGTTTGCATTTCATCATCATACCAAATGATATTTAGATTATTAAATCTATCAATTATATAATCAGTATGTTCACTTCCATAAATATTGATAAATGCTTGTGTTATTGTATCTAAATCAGTATTTAATTTTTCAGTACATCTATTATATTTTTCTCTTAAACTCATTTTTCATTCTCCATTTTTATATTAACACTTTATTATTTGAAAAGATACTAAGAATTTGTTTTCACTAATACCTTATTTATCTATACTTACAGCAAATTTAATGGCTAGTAGTCCTATCATTTCTTTATCGCTTAGTTTTTCGTTGTTACCTAATGATCTTTGATCCCATTTGGCAGAATCTAAATTGTCTGCTGCATAAAAGAATTGGAAAACTTCTTTATTTCTAAATTGAGCTAGTGCTGATATTGCTGAACATTCCATATCAACACATATGCAACCTTCATTTTTTCTATCTAATACTTTCTTTCTTGTTTCACGATATGGAGCATCAGTGGTCCATGCTTTTCCTACTACATATGAGTAATTATGCTCTTTTAAAAGATTAATAAATTCTTTTTGATATTTTGGATTAACAATTATTTCTCTTGATGATTTTGCATAATGATAGCTTGTTCCCTCATCTCTAATAGCAGAGTTTGGAATTATAATAGCTAGATCATCTATTGATTTATCAAGTACACCACATGTTCCAAATACAATGATTCTTTCTAAGCCCATCGCAAATAATTCTTCATATTCTACTATACATGCTGGGGAACCAACTATAGACATAAATAGTGCTATGTCTTTACCTTCATAATTAATTTTATATATTGAAAATCTACCATTACCATTTGATGATTGTGCTATTTCTACACCATTAAATTTATTAACTAATTGATCAAATAATTTTTTTGAAAAGCAAGTTACACCTGTCTTTGGAAACCCTTCAATAACATTTTCAACTTCATATGGATCAAATGTTGAATTTATTGTTTCATCATATTCTTCTAAAATCATTTTTATCACATCCTTTATTAAATTATATCATACTACTATGTATTAATATCAACATTATATTAATCATCTATTTTTTGAATTGTCAAGAATTCCTTGATAATTGAATCAATATTTAATTTTTATTTATACATATTATTAAAATAATCGAATATAAAAGATGTTAACATACTATTTTCTGTTAACATTTTTAAACAAACAATATTAAACTCCAACTAGTTCTTGTTCTAATAATTCAATAATTAAATTAATAGAATTCATAACATCATCATAATCTATATTTTCTACATAAGATTTTTTATTTTTGTAGTTTTTGAAATTTTGTTTCAATTTATCACTTTCTTTAATTAAATCAAAAGTTTTTACAATATTTTCTACATCATAATTTGTTTCTCTTCTTTTAAAAGTATTCTTTATTGCTTTTACCAAAGTATCTTTATTTAATTCATCATAGAATCTAGTTAAAAGTATATATAAATCATAAAAATCTTTTGCTCTTGTATTCATAATATTATCAGTTATAAAAGTTTCAAATTTTTCCGCGATTATAGTTTCTCTATTAAAAGCCATAATATTAATATAAGAATCATCAAACATACATTTATACCTAAATTCTAATTCTCTTGGTGTAATAGGATCTCCTACTGTAATATCAATTGATAGTGGTACTTGTAGATGCTCTTTAAATCCTATTAAACTTACTTTTAATCCACCATATTTATCTATCAATCTTATTTCTTTTGTATTTTTAATTTTAAAATTAATATCATCTTCACAATCAAGAGAAATTATTTCATTAATAATATTTTCTAATTCTTTTGTATCCAAAGGTAAACCTTTTATCATTGTATCCATATCTTGAGTAGTTCTACGTTCATCTCCAAATATTGCAGATAGTAAAAGTCCGCCCTTTAGAATAAAGTTATTTTTATACTTGCTTTTTGATATACGATATAATAATCTTTCAAAAAAATACATTTGCATTATATCTTGTGGTTCTAAATTATTTTCGTGTGCTTTAGTTTTAATTTTTATTTTTAAATTTTCTGCATCTAACACTACATTAACACCTCAAAATACTTGTTTATATCATCTTCGACATTAAACTTTTTAGCATATTCCATAAGTTTTGGTAAATCTCTTTCCTTTTTATTATTTAAATACCCAGTAATAGCATATTTTATAGTTTCAATATCTTGATTATCTTTATCTCTTAATAAATCACATATACATCTTTCTGCATTATAACAATGGATATTTTGTCCTTGTGGACTTTTAATAGTCATCTTTCCTATTTCAAATATTCCATTTTTCACATAATGTAATTTAACATTATCATATTTTTTTAAACTTCCATTATATCCTCTATTTACTGTAATATGGTATGTACTTGGTACAGTTTCACATAAATTTAAAAAGTATAAAGCAGTATCATGCGAGAATACAGCATTATTTCCATAAGTTAAATTGAAATATTCATCACCCCAAGTAGAAGGTAATACATATAAGCCATTTTTTATTCTTTCTAATTGCCCTTTATTAACAAGTCTAGTTAAAAACACTCTATTAATATCATTTTGAGTAATTTCTTTAGTTGTAATAACTCCATTGTTATCTTCTATAAGTTTTAAAATTTGTTCTTCTTTATTCATAAATATTAGTTCCTTTCTACATACAATTGTAACATATATGTATGTTATTTGGAACAAAAAAATATTATTTTCTTTAAATTTTACAATTCTATTTGTCAAAAAAATGTTATCACGTTTTCTATGATAACATTTCTTATTTTATAAGGGTTTGCAAGGTTATTTACCACAACAATTCTTATATTTTTTACCACTTCCACATGGACATGGGTCATTTCTACCTATTTTTTCTTTTGCCTTTTTAGGTGTGTTTTTGACACCTTCTTTTCCATCATTAGTCTTTATATTTTTAACTTCTTCTCTTTCAATATTTTGTCTAACTTCAGCATTTAATAAGTAATTTGATATTTCAGCATTGATACTTGCCATCATATTATCAAATAATTGAAATCCTTCTAAAGCATAAACTTGTAATGGATTACTTTGAGCATAACCACGAAGTCCTACTCCTTCTTTTAGATTTTCCATTGCATCTAATTGATCCATCCAATACTTATCAATAATTCTTAAGGAAATAGTTTTTTCAAAATCGTTTTGTATTTCTTCTGGAATATCTTCAAGTTTTTTATTGTAATCTTCTACTACTATTTTATAGATAAAGTCAATTACTTCATCAGGCTTTTTACCTTCAAAATCTTCTTTTTTTAATTTAGTTCTCTTAAGTAAATGAGCATTAAATTGTTCCATGATATTGTCTATATCATTATCACTTAGTGTATTATTTTCGTTTAAGTGTGAATTAATTTGTCCTGTTACAAATTCTTTAAATGTATCAAGAACTCTATCTCTTATGCTATCTTTATCTAGTATCTCATTACGTCTTTCATATATTATTTCTCTTTGTTTAGAAATAACATTATCAAAATCTAGTAATCCTTTACGTCTATCAAAGTTAAATCCTTCTACTTTCTTTTGAGCTGATTCTATATTTTTAGATATCATTTTATTTGAAATAGCTTGGTCTCCACTGATTCCTAAACTTTCCATAATAGTTTTCATCTTTTCTGAGCCAAATTTAACCATTAAATCATCTTCCATAGAAACGAAGAATCTAGTTGTACCTGGGTCACCTTGACGTCCACTACGACCACGAAGTTGGTTATCAATACGTCTTGAATCATGTCTTTCAGTGCCTATTACATAAAGACCTCCTAGTTCACGAACACCTTCGCCTAATTTAATATCAGTACCACGTCCAGCCATGTTAGTTGCGATAGTTACAGCACCTTTTTTACCAGCATTTTCTATAATATGTGCTTCTCTTTCATGATTTTTAGCATTTAATAATTCATGTTTGATTCCTGCTTTATCTAATAGTTGACTTATAACCTCACTTGTTTCTACTGATGCTACACCTACTAAAACTGGTCTACCTGTTTTATGTATTTCTTTAACTGTTTTAACAATTGCACTATATTTACCTTTTAGTGATGAATAAATTAAATCAACTTGATCATCACGAATAACTGGCTTGTTAGTTGGAATACATACAACATATGTATTATATATATTTTGAAATTCTTCTTCTTCTGTTTTAGCAGTACCTGTCATACCAGCAAGTTTATTATACATTCTAAATAAGTTTTGGAATGTGATTGTTGCTAGTGTTTTAGTTTCTTCATTTATAGTTACATTTTCTTTTGCTTCTATTGCTTGGTGTAATCCTTCACTAAATTGACGTCCATGCATAAGTCTTCCTGTGAATGTATCAACAATTAAAACTTGATCATTTTCAACAACATAGTCAACATCTCTTTTGAATGCATAGTTAGCAGTTAATGCTTTATCAAGATTATGAACCATTACACTATTTTTAATATCATATAGATTATCTAAATGAAGTAGATTTTCAGCGTGTTTAACACCTTCTTCTGTTAATGTAACCTTTTTAGTTTTTTCATCAACAACATAATCATCAAGTGTTAAATTTTTAGCAACTCTATCTGCTTCTTTATAAACATTAGCACTTTTTGCAACACCACCGCTTATAATTAATGGAGTTCTTGCTTCATCTATAAGAATACTATCTACTTCATCTATAATGGCAAAGTTAAGTCCCCTTTGAGTTCTATTTTCTTTATGAACAACCATATTGTCTCTTAGATAATCAAATCCAAGTTCATTATTTGTTGTATATGTAATATCAGCGTTGTACGCTTCTCTTTTCTCTTTAGGGCTTTTTTCTCTTAAATTTATACCTACAGTTACACCAAGTAATGTGTAAATTGGTTCCATCCACTCTGCATTACGAGTTGACAAGTACTCGTTTGTTGTGATAACATGAACACCTTTTTCTTCTAATGCATTTAGGTAAGCTGGAAGTACTGTTGTTAAAGTTTTACCTTCACCAGTTTTCATTTCAGCAATGTTTCCTCTATGAATAGCAACACCACCTATTAATTGTACTCTAAATGGTTTTTCACCTATTGCTCTAAAACACGCTTCTCTTGCAAGTGCAAAAGCTGGAACTAATATATCATCAAGAGTTTCTCCTTCACTAAGTCTTTTCTTAAATTCTTCAGTTTTTGCCTTGAATTCTACTTCAGTTATTTTTTGCATTTCTTCATCTAATGCTTCTATTTCATCAACAATTTTATTTATCTTTTTAAGTTCTTTTGTTTCATAATCGAATAAATTTTTAAGTAATCCCATAATATCATCTCCATAGCAAATATTATAAACTAATATAATATCAAAGTCAAAAAAATAGCACACTCTCTTATAAGAAATGTGCTATAAATAACTATATTAATTTGCTTCTATAATTCCATAATCCCCATCATTTCTTTTATATACAACATTTATTTTATCTGTATCAACATTTTTAAATACAAAGAATGTATGTCCTAACAATTCCATTTGTGTTATTGCTTCTTCTTCATCAATTGGTTTTAGGAACACTTCTTTTCTTCTAACAATCGTTTCGTTAGATTCAGGTACTTCAAAGTATGCATCAATAGTTGCATCCATATTTACTTTATTTTTCTTACTTGAAAGTTTACCTCTATATTTCTTAAATTGTCTTTCTAATTTATCTATAACTAAATCTATAGCGGCATATAAATCTTCACTTGTTTCTTCAGCTCTTATGTTATATTTACCACTCCATATAGTAACTTCAACTTTTTGATCTTTACCACGAGCTGAAATTATAGCTTTAGCCTCCACTTCATCATTATCATCTAAATACTTATCTAATCTAGATAATTTACTTTTAATGTAATTATCAATAGCCTCTGTAACATCTATTTTGTTACCACGAATATTATATCTCATTTACATCATCCTCCTAATTAAAGGATAACATATATTAAATAAATATTCTACAAAAGTGTCAAATTATCACAAATATTTTACAAAATAAAAATACACAAACTTCGTGTATTTAAACTGTTGCTAGTTTTACTTCTCTTACATTGATTGCTTGATTACCTTTTGCAGTTTCAATTAATGTAAATTCAACTAATTGACCTTCACTAAGTGTTTTATAACCTTCTTTTTCAATTGCTGAATAATGAACAAATATGTCTTCGTTTACTAATCCTTCATATTCAATAAATCCATAACCTTTTTCATTATTGAACCATTTAACACGACCTCTGCTCATAACACACCACCTTTCTTATTATTAATTCAAGTGTTATCTTTGTTGCCTTACACTCTAAATCTTACTACAAAATAAAAATTATTTTTATTTAAATCATTAAAGTATATTTTTAATGCATAATCGCAAAAATATTCATATAAAATTACATAATTCGACAAAATATTACAACTTTAAAACATTTAAAAACATATTTAATAATAATACTTAAAAATATATTATGATGTAAGCGTAAGGAGGGATATGAAGGAAGTAATAATTAATAATGTAATGTTAAATATTAAGAACAATAAAGATTTTACAGAACAAAAACTTTGTGAAATAAAATATGGTCTTGAATCTTTATATTTAACCCTTACAAAAATAGTAGTTATTTATTTAATATCAATATTACTTAAAACTTCTAAAGAGTTGTCACTCGTATTTCTATTTTATGGAATATTAAGACTTACTGGATTTGGATTACACGCTAAAAACACTAAGGAGTGTTGGATTATTTCATTATTAATATTAGTACCATTTCCATATTTATTAAAAGTAGTATTAATTCCTAAATATATAAATATTATTCTTTCAGTAATAGGTACTATATTATTATTAATATATAGTCCAGCTGATACAAAAAAGAGACCATTAATTCACAAAAAGAAAAGAATAATGTATAAAATAATTACTGCTTTAATAGCTAGTATTTATACTATGATTAATGTATTTATTAAAGATAATATTTTATCAAATACATTAACATTTGCAATATTATTAGAAATGGTTATGGTTTTACCAATTAGTTATAAACTATTTGGATTAACATATAATAATTATTTAAATTATCAAGAAAGGAGGAATAATTAATGAAATTATTTGCTACTATCGCTGCTTTTGTAGGAAGCCTTATTGCTGCTACTGCAACAACTGGATGTATATTTGGTGTTTGGGATGAACCAGAAATGCCTGAATCATTATTATAATTTTTAAATTAAAAGACTATTCAATTAAGAATAGTTTTTTATTGCCTTTTAAAATTTATTCCTTCTTATTATTTTATAGTGATTATAGTTGTAAATAATTCCTCTGCTTTTTGTTCCATTGTTATATGTTTACTTTTCTTAAGAAGTATATTTGCTATATAAAGACCAAGTCCTCTACCTTTACCCTTTGTACTGTAATTCTTTTTCTTTAAATCATCAATATTTACTTTATTAGCATAAGTATTTTCAATAATTATTATAACATTTCCATTTTCTTCAAATACTTCTATCATAATTATTTTTTCTTCACTTTTTAGTGACGCTTCTAGTGCGTTATCCATAACTATACCTAATATTTTTGATAATATTACATATTCATCCGCTGGTAATTTTTCAAGTGGTGAGGAAACTCTTTTAGATATATTGATATTAAGATTAATTCCTTTCTTTCTCATGTCATTTACTTTATAATAAAGTATTCCTTTTAAACCTGTTGGAAGTTTAGATATGTTTTTAACACAAGCATCACTATTATTATCATAAGTAACAATTAAATCATCTAATACTTTATTGTATTCTTTTGAATTTTTATTCTTAAAACTTCTTAAAATGATTAAATTATTTAGCATTTCATGTTTATTAATTCTATTTTCATCAATAATTTTTTCGTATTTAGATATGAACTCTAATAAATTTTCTTTTTCATCACTTTCCTTATTTGCCTTATAATTTTTAAATAGTGCAAATGATAATATAGATGCAAATATTATAAGTACTATAACATCTAAAATATATTTTTGATAATTATAATCAATTGCAAGTTTTGTTGATAAAGTTATTACAAATGTTATAGTTAGAAAAATTAATAAAAGATAGACATAATTATTTTTAGATAATTCTATTAATTTATCATTTGCTCTTTTAATAAATTTAAATCTACATGTGAAGTAAGTAATTGCAGAAACAATAATTGTAAATAAGCCTTTTACGATTCCATTATTATTAAATTCTAAGTATGTAAATTTTGTAATCACTACTATGAATGCAGTAAGCATAAACTCACTAAATAACATTATTAAGAAGTATAGTAAACTTGAAGATATAGTTGTTCTCATATCATCATGAAATATTAATTTACTAAATATTACAAATATAAAGAAACTAATCAATGTTTTACTCACAATAATATTAAAACATGTGTTTAGTACAAATAAGGCCGTTGATATTAAAACTAATATTATATTTTTTAATGTAAATTCAAATTTATTTCCACTTATAAAAGAATATCCCATGTACATTGGTAGCAATGAAATAATTCCAGATATGTATAATACTATATAATCAATATTTTCCATAATTATCTATTTCCTTTTTGTGACTTTTTGATACTACATATTCTTCTAATCCATCTTTAAAATACACTTTATTAATATTCCAATCTATCTTAACAATGTTATTCATATTAATTAAAGTTCCTTTTAATGATAAGAGAAAATATGATGGAAATTTATCTTTTATAGAATTTATTGTATCAATTGTATAATAGATATTATTTTTACAAACAATTTTAATTCTTCTATCGTCTCTTTGTATATAATCTATATTATTTATAGGTATTGTATAGTCAGTATTTTTATATGTGAATCTATATATTCTATCCATATTCAGCATTCTTAAACATATTGCTATGTTCTCATCTAAATTTTTTTCTATATTGTCTGTTTTTCCAATAAAATCTAATATTTGTAATCTTTGTTTATAAACCTGATAATATAATGATGTATGGGCTGTTATAATTATTATAGGACTAGTCCAGTCATTATATTCATTCCTAATCTTTCTAGCAATATCTATGCCATCTCCACTAGGAAGTTCTAAATCTAAAATATAAATGGAATTGGGCTTTGGATTCTTAAAATATTCTAATAAGTTAGAGTCAAAATCAGAAAAGTCTTGGATATCAAAACTAATCTTGTTTTTCATCATGATTGATATAATAATACTACTTACTTTTTTACGATGCATATTATTATCATCTACAACTATAAAATTTATCATTTAAGAGACATCTCCCTACGTCTTTAATGATACCACAATAATTTGTATAATTCAAGGATAATTAAGAAAGCATTATCATTAGAAAATCAGCATATTTTTATTCAAAATCAACTTTTATATTTTTGATAAAGTCATAATAGTAATTTTCTCTTTTTTCTATCATTTTATATTTAAGTCTAGTAAGAAGATATGGTGTGTTATATATTTTAAATCTTTCTATATTTAGTTCTATACATACTTTTTCTATTATTTTGATAATAAAATCTTTATTTGATTTAGGTACAATATTGTTACTATATTTTTTTATTATTTTTTTATAGCTTATTTTATCAAATAGATTATCATAATATTTATCACTATAGTGTTTGAAATAGTATTTTTTACCATCTAAATTATCGAGATATTTTAATGTGTCAAAATAACCTAGATTCATTCTATAAGTTGATACTTCTTTTGTGAATACTAAAACTGAACCTAAATTTTCTCTTGGCTTTATTTCGTGTATTTTAACTCCTGGTTTCTTTTTATATTTTAGTTTATTTTGCCATGCTTTTATTACATATATTTCATCATATCCTGAATCAATTAATTCATTAACTGGACATCTATCATATATTCCACCATCTATATAATATTTGTTATCTATTATTTTTTCAAATTTAAAACCAGGTAAGTATGCGCTTGCCATAATATATTCTTGTATTTTACCTTTTGGTATATCATTTTTATGTACTACCACTGGTTTTAAGTCATTAATATTAAATGTTACAAGTACGAAATCAACTTTAGATTTTCTAATTCTATCTTCTTTGATATATTTATTTAATAATATTCTTATATTTTTAGTATCTATTCCAAAGTTTTTTATTACTGATTTTATACTTTCTTTATTCTTTTTAATTTCTGATTTTTTAAACTTTAAATGAGAAATGTTATTTAGAAATTCTCCATCAATACCAAATAATTCACTACTATAAGTGCTTTCCCATAATTTATATAATCCTGTTAAATTTCTTTCAGCATAGAACGCTGCGTTTATTGCACCTATTGATGTGCCACTTACTCCATCAAAATATATTTTCTTTTTTTGAAGAGCTTTTATGGCTCCTGCTTCATAAGCACCTTTTGCTCCTCCACCTTCTAAAACTAATCCTCTCATTTTAATTTATCCTCAAAATTTTTATTAATTATGTTTATGCACATTAATGTGCAAGGTATTGCTAATATAAGGCCTCCCATTACATCTGTAAAGAAATGTACTCCAAGATATATTCTTGAGAATCCTATTAATATAGCAAGTAAAATAAATGATATAAAAAATATTACTTTATTAAAACTATTTGTGTTTTTTGTAAGTAAATGCCATAATACCATATAAAATACTATTGATGTTAATGTGTGTCCACTTGGAAAACTATAACTTTTTGGTATTTCAATTAGCGCTACTAAAGGTCTTGGTCTTCTTACAAGTAGTTTTGTTACTAATACTGCTAAACCTGATACTACATAACTACCTGTAAGTAATGTAAAATACCATCTATTTTTTATAAACAATAAAATACACACGATTATTAAAGATGGTATGTACCAATCACCAAAATTAGTTAAAAAACTAAATACTGCTGTTAATCTTTTGTCAACATGATTTCCCATGAATTCTATAACACTGTAATCGATATCTACAGCTTTACTATATAAATTAGTATTTTTAACAATTAAAAAAGCTATAATAAGAAGTATTATAATTATTATATATATATAATTTTCTTTTAATATTTTCTTTATCATAACTTAATTATATCATTTTATTTATTTTTTTAAATATGTTTTTGTATTATTTACTTTGTTCCGTAAACTCTATCTCCAGCATCTCCAAGTCCTGGTAAAATGTAACCTTTATCATTTAGACATCTATCTTTGCAAGCACAGTATATTTTTATATCTTTATGTGCTTTTTTAAGATTTTCTAATCCTTCAGGAGAAGCTATAATACATAGGAATTTTATTTTCTTAACTCCATCTTTCTTTAATTTGTTTATTGTTGCTATTGCACTTCCTCCTGTTGCTAGCATTGGATCAAGAACAAATACTTCTCTATTTTCAATTTTATCTGGCATTTTATAATAATATTCTACTGGTTCTAAAGTTTTTTCATTTCTATATAATCCAATATGTCCTATTTTAGCATTAGGTATTACTTTAATTATACCATCTACCATACTCATACCTGCTCTTAAAATAGGTACAAATGCATATTTATCTTCATTTAAACTTTCTGTTTCATATTTTTCAAGTGTTGTTTCAATTATTGTTTTATCTAAAACTGCATCTTTAGTTGCTTCATAGCATAATAATGTAGATATTTCACTTATTATTTCTCTAAATTCTTTTGTTCCTGTATTTTTATTTCTTAAAATTGATAATTTGTGTGTTACAAGTGGATGATTTAATATAATTTCTTTCATTTATTTTCTCTCCTTTATAAATAGATTTAATAATATTCCAACAAGTGCTGCAAGACTCATTCCTGATATTGATACTGACATATTTTTAGTCATTATTGATATTGCTGCTCCTCCAAGTCCTAGAACTAACATTGATGATGCTACTATTACGTTTTTTGTATTCTCGAAATCTACTTTATTTTGAATTAATATTTTAAGTCCATTTACTGATATAAATCCATAAAGTA
>OIZL01000764.1_pt1 | contig 21242 bp, 7 predicted proteins | sample 1588541 | NCBI WGS metagenome assembly OIZL01 (sample SAMN03283285) | human gut metagenome | biome: human-associated habitat; material: feces | host: Homo sapiens | place: Peru | collected 2012 | reverse complement strand
CAAGCCACTATCGCAGCATCGGTGGGTGATAAGATGAAGTTCAATATGTCGTATAACACAGATGCGACATTTGATTTCGACAATAAGAACCTGAAACTTGCTTACGAAGGCAAGGAAGACGAAATTATCAAGAATCTGGAAGCTGGTAATGTGAGCATGACTACTGGATCATCGCTGATTCGTGGTAGTGCCGCATTGTTCGGTATCAAAACCAAACTCCAGTTTGGCAAACTTACTGCCACAGCGCTTATTTCGCAACAAAATTCACAAACTCAGACGGTGAACACCAAAGGTGGCGCACAAACCACCTCGTTCTATATTACCGCCGATAATTACGACCAAAACCGCAACTTCTTCCTGTCGCACTTCTTCCGCGACAATTATGACCAGTGGTGCTCGAAATTGCCATTGGTGTCGTCGGGTATCAATATCACCCGTGTGGAAGTGTGGGTGACTAATAAGCGTGGCAACTTTAATGAGTCGCGCAATATTGTGGCGTTTGCCGACTTGGGCGAAAACAGTCGCTTGTGCAACAGCCACTGGAGCACTGGTGGTGGCGATGTGAATCCGTCAAACAGTTCCAACAACGAGCTTGCGGAAATCAAGAACAATTACCCCGATGCCCGCGACATCAGTCAAACTTCTTCTGTCCTCAAGCCTTTGGAGGCTTACGGCATTGAAGGTGGTAAGGACTATGAAAAGATTGAGCAAGCCCGTTTGCTTTCTTCATCAGAATATTCTGTCAACAGTTCATTGGGTTATATCACATTGAGCTCGGCACTGAATCCCGATGAAGTGCTGGCTGTGGCATTCCAATACACTTACAGAGGTAAGACCTATCAGGTGGGTGAATTTTCTGCCGACATCGACAACACCTCAAATTCGCTTTATGTGAAGATGCTGAAGGGTACCACCACATCACCTCAGTTGCCAATCTGGCACTTGATGATGAAAAACGTGTATTCTTTAGGCGCATACCAAATTCAGTCCACTAACTTCAAGTTCGATGTGAAGTATTTGTCAGACACCACTGGCACAGAATTGAACTATATTCCAGAAGGCAACATCAACGGTAAACCTTTGCTTCAAGTGATGAACCTTGACCGCTTGGATGCCAACAAGGAACCTAATGTGGATGGACGATTCGACTTCCTTGAAGGCTACACAGTGGTGGCTTCAAAGGGCAGGGTGATTTTCCCTGTTGTTGAGCCGTTTGGTAGCCACTTGAAAAAGGCGATGGGCGGTGGCGCTATTGCTGACAAATATGTGTATCAAGAACTCTACGATTGCACATTGCCTGTGGCTCGTCAGTATTCCGACAAGAATAAGTATGTGATGACTGGTGAATATCAGGCATCGGCAGGTAATGTGATCAGGCTCAACGCCATGAATGTGCCTCGCGGCTCGGTGGTGGTGACAGCCGGTGGCGTGACCTTGACAGAAAACAGCGACTATACTGTGGACTACAATATGGGTACGGTGACCATCACCAACCAAAGTATCATCGATGCCGGTACGAATATCAGCGTGTCGATGGAAAACCAGTCCACTTTCAGTATGCAGCGCAAAACTCTTATGGGACTTGACTTGGATTACGCATTCAACAAGGATTTTCATGTGGGTGCCACTTTGATGCACTATGGCGAAAAGGCTTTGACCGAAAAGGTGTCGATTGGCGATGAACTGGTGAACAACACCATTTGGGGTGCGAATGTGTCGTATAAGACCAACTTTATGTGGCTCACCAACTTGCTCAACAAGATTCCTACGGTGAATGCCACAGCACCATCGTCGTTCAACTTCAAAGGTGAGTTTGCGCAACTCATTCCACATCAGGCAAAAACTGGTTCAAACGCCGGTAGTTCGTATATCGACGACTTTGAATCTACCCAATCGGGCATTGATTTGCGCTCACCTTACTCTTGGTTCTTGGCTTCAACTCCTTACGACCCAAGCTCGAGCGCGCTTTTCCCAGAGGCTGGTTTGTCGAACAATATCGACTATGGTAAAAACCGTGCGTTGCTCTCGTGGTATCATATCGACCGCCTTTTCACACAGCGCAACTCTTCGTTGGTGCCAGGCTATATCAAAAACGATGTGGCTCAACTCTCGAACCCCTACGTTCGTGAGATTCCTTACAGCGAGGTGTTCCCTGGCCGTGAGTTGAATTATGGCGAATCGTCGATTATCCAAACGCTCAACCTCTCGTTCTATCCTCAAGAGCGTGGCCCATACAACTTAGATGCGCTGAATCTCGACCCAAGCGGCAATCTGCTCTATCCCGAAAAGCGATGGGGTGGTATTATGAGAAAGCTCGACAACACCAACTTTGAGCAATCAAACATCGAATATATCCAATTTTGGATGCTCGACCCATTCCTCGACCAGAATGCTGACAATCGCGAAGGCGGTGACCTCTATTTCAACCTTGGTGAAGTGAGTGAAGACATTTTGAAAGACGGTTTGAAGTCGTATGAAAACGGTTTGCCAGTAGATGGCGATACCACATATATTAAAAAGACGGTTTGGGGAAAGGTTTCCACCCAATCGTCGATGACCTATGCTTTCGACACCAGTTCAGGCTCACGTATTCACCAAGATGTGGGTTTGAATGGTTTGAGCACTTCAGAAGAAAAGGAATATCCCACTTATCGCGACTATGTGCAGTCGCTCCGCAAACTTTTGCCCGACAGCACCATCGTGAAAATGGAAGAAGACCAGTTCTCGCCAATCAACGACCCTGGTGGCGATAATTACCACTTCTATCGAGGCTACGACTACGACCAGGCAAAAATGGGTATTCTCGACCGATATAAGCGATATAACGGAACAGAGGGCAATTCATTGTCGCCAAGCGATGCTTCCGATCCGCTGTATCAGTCGGCAAGAAGTGTTCCCGATGTGGAAGACATCAACCAAGACAACACCCTCAACGAATACGAGCGCTATTTCCAATACAGGATTTCGGTTCGTCCCGAAGACCTTGTGGTGGGAAAGAACTACATCGTGGATAAGCAAGAACTCATGGTTACCACTCGCGACGGCAAGAAAACACCTATCGTTTGGTATCAATTCAGTGTGCCCTTGCGTGAATATGAAAAGAAGGTGGGCTCAATCAACGACTTCTCTACCATTCGTTTCATACGAATGTTTATGACGAATTTCAAGAAGACCACCCACTTGCGTTTCGCTACACTTGAACTCGTGAGAGGCGAATGGCGCAACTACGATTATAACCCAGATGTGCGCACCAATCAACCTGCAGAAGGGGCGATTACAGTCAACTCGGTGAATATTGAAGAGAATGCCACTCGCCAGCCGGTGAACTATGTTCTCCCTCCTGGCGTAAGCAGAATTGTCGATTCTGGACAATCGCAAATCACCCAGTTGAATGAGCAATCCATGCAGATGAAGGTGGAACAACTGAAGACCGGTGAGGCTCGTGGTGTGTATCGCAACACCTCACTTGACCTCCGCACCTACAAGCGTTTGCAAATGTTTGTTCACAACGAAGCGTTCATTGGCGATGCCACAAATCTTCGCGATGGCGATGTGTCGCTGTTCTTGCGCCTCGGTACTGATGCGAAGAACAACTATTATGAATACGAAATTCCGATGGCAGTAACTGCTCCAGGCGTTTACAACACCAACAGTTCAAGCGACCGTGAGAAAGTGTGGCCAACAAGCAATATGCTCGATTTAGACCTCGACGCCCTCATCAATGTGAAGAAGAACCGCAACGCACAGAAAATGGCAGGCGTGGGCGAGGTGTCGTATTATTCTCGCTATTCAGAGCCTGACCCCAACAACCCCAACGACATGATTACCGTGATGGGTAACCCTGCGTTGAGCGATGTGCGTGTGATTATGGTGGGTGTGCGTAACCGTGCCACTTCCACCAAGGAGTGTACCGTGTGGGTAGATGAATTGCGCGTGACCGACTTCAACCAAGATGGCGGTTGGGCTGCCAAGGTGAATGCCAACCTGAATTTGAGCGACATCGCCACAGTGAACTTCGGCTATCATAAAGAGACCACCGGTTTCGGTTCGGTTGACCAAGGTTTGAAGAGCCGTCGTTTAGACGAGTTTGATAATATTAATGTGGCTGTTCAGGTGGATTTGGGCCGTTTCCTCCCTGAAAAGGCTAAACTGAAAGCCCCTGTATATTACTCTTACACTAATCAAAAGACCACGCCAAAGTACAATCCAATGGATAAGGACGTGCTTTTGAAAGATGCGCTTGAAACCTGCTCCAACAGTCATCAGCGCGACTCTATCAACGATTTCGCTGTCACTCGCAAGGTGACTGAGAGTTTCTCTGTGTCGGGATTGAAGTTTGACGTGAAGAGCAAGAATCCTATGCCTTGGGATCCTGCCAACTTCACATTCAGCTACTCATTCAACAAGCAGCACAACACCGACCCCAACAATTCTTACGAAAATACCAACGACTACCGTGGTAGTTTCCAATATAGCTGGACTCCATATTCCAAGCCATTCAAGCCTTTCCACAAAATGATTAATGCGAAGAACAAGAATTTGAAGTTCTTCCGTGAATGGGAGTTCCACTGGTTGCCGGCATCACTGTCGTTCAACACCAACATTTCTCGCTACTACTACGAGCAGCAGACCCGAAATCAAACTGATGCAGATGTGGTGTTGCCTGTGTCGGTAAGTAAGAATTTCCTTTGGGACCGTCAGTTTGCTTTGAGTTGGAACTTCACCAAGTCGTTCAACGTGTCGATTAACACCAACACCACCGCTCATATCCTTGAGCCTGTTGGACAGGTGAACAAGAAGTTGTTCCCCGACCGCTATCGCGACTGGCGCGACTCGGTGTGGACCAGTATCAAGGATTTGGGTACTCCATGGGCGTATAACCAGACATTCACTGCCACTTACAAGGCACCGTTTTCATCCATTCCGATTTTGAGTTTTATCTCTGCTAATGCAAGTTATAATGCTACATATCATTGGGATAGGGGAACTACGCTCGATGGCGTGATTTCTGGTAACACGATTGCCAACCAAGCTGCGCTGAATTTCGATACCCGTTGGGATTTGAACCAGTTGTATAATAAGATTCCATATCTGAAAGATGTGAACAAGAGGTTCTCAAGTTCTTCATCTTACAATTCATGGGGCAGAAACAACAACAGCACTACCTCAAGGAGAACTCCAAAAAAGAAACCAAAGAAATTGGAGCGCACCTTGAAGTTGAATCCCGATTCCACGTTGGTGATTAAGCACAGCTTGAATGTGAAGAATGTGACCGTAACGGCGCGCACCACCGACGGCAAACGCTTCCAAGTGAAGTATAAGGTAAAAGACAATAATAATGTGGAAATTCTCAACAAGGGTGACCAGAATATCAAGTTCACCATTGTGGAAGTTCTTGCCGATGCTAAAAAGACGTTCTGGAGCGAGTTCGCCCAGTATAGCACCCGATTCTTGATGAGTGTGCGCTCGTTTAATGTGAAATTCCGCAATACCCGACAATTATCGTTGCCACAGTTCATTCCTGATATTGGCGATATTTTCGGTCAAACCACGCATTACGATGTGATGGCTCCTGGTTTGGATTTCGCATTTGGTTTCACCGATGAGTCGTATATTGAAAAGGCTAAGGAAAGAGGTTGGTTGCTTTGCGACCAAAATATGACCTCGCCAGCCATCTACAGCAAGACTCAGGAATTTAGCGCAGAAATTCAGATTGAGCCAGTAAAAGGTTTGAAGATTACGCTCACAGGCAACAGAACCGACAATCGCACCAACCAGTTGCAGTTCATGTACGACGATATGACCATCCTCTATTCGGGTAGTTATACCAAGACGCATGTGGCAATTGCTACAGCCTTGCGTGGCTTCAGTGCCGACAATGGCTATAGAAGTGATGCGTTCGACAAGTTCCTCCAGAATATTCCTGTCATCGCACAGCGATTGGAAGATAAGTACAATGGCTTGAATTATCCTGAAGCAGGCTTCATCAAGGGCACTGTGTATGCAGGTCGTCCGTTCGACCCCAAGAATGGCACAGTGAGCACCACCAGTAGCGACGTGCTGATTCCTGCGTTTATTGCGGCATATTCAGGTAAGGATGCCAAGTCGGTGAACTTGAATCCGTTCCCTGGGCTTAGTTCTATACTTCCTAACTGGCGCATGACTTACGACGGATTGTCGAAGTTGCCATTCTTTATGAAGTATTTCAAGAGTTTCACGCTATCACATGCTTACCAGTGTACCTATTCCGTGGGCTCATTCTCAAGTTATAGCGACTGGGTGGCTGTAGGCGACGGTATCGGCTTCTCGCAAGACGCCCTTTCAGGCAACCCATGTCCATCATCACCATACAACATTTCATCGGTGACCATCACTGAGAAGTTTGCTCCGCTGATTGGTGTGAATGCTACAATGAACAACAACATCACCTTCAATGCCGAGTATCGCGATGCCCGCACGCTTTCGCTCAACTCTTCGGCTGGTCAGTTGGTGGAAACAAGCACTAAATCGTTTGTGATTGGCGCTGGCTATAAGATTGCCAACTTCAACACGGTGCTGAAGATGAAGAACAGGCAGAAGGGCGTGAGCAACGACTTGACGCTCAATCTTGATTTCCAAATCAACAACAACACCGCCCTCATCCGTAAGATTCTTGATGGCACAGCACAGCCTACAAGCGGCACACGCACATTGGGTATTAATTTCACCGCAAACTATGTGATGAGCAAGCGCGTGACTGTGGGTGCGTACTTCGACTATCAAGTGAACACGCCACTCGTGTCCACCAGTTCGTACCCAACCACCAACAGCAACTACGGTATATCCATCAACATGTCGCTCGCAAAATAACCACGAGCCACACGTCATAGACAAGTAGCAAAGCCGAAATGATTCAGATTATTTCGGCTTTGCTATTGTTTTCTCTGCTATTTTGGGTGAAGATTCCCTAAAAATGATTAAATTTGCAATATGTAATTGTCGCTCAAATGGGTGATAGTTACCAGGAGTATTGAATAAACATCAATTATCTACATTATATGCAAGAAGAATTAAAGAAAAGATTGTCGAAAGACCCTAATAATGGTTTGCTCACCTACGAATACATCGCAAACCACATTGGCTCTGTTGATAAGATTATGCCTGAATTGGTAGAAATCATGATTATGGTTGATAAGACTGGTCAATTTGTGGTCAGCACTGCTCGCTACCTTCATGCTATCGATCCTAAAAAATTTGCAAACAGCATCGACAAACTGATTAAGGCGGCTATTGAAAAGGACCGCGAACGTGTGTATCTTGGCGATTTGGTTGCGTCAATTTGGGGCACCGACTACAAGGAGCGTGCAGAGGAACTGGAGGCTTCCGACGATAATTTCCGTAGAATTTACAAACGTCTTTATCCTGTGGGAATGTAAATTGATGCGAATTATTTCGATTACTTTTTTATTCATGATATGCGTTCTCTCCCTCAGTGAAGGAGCGAACGCACAAATTAATATGGCAAAACAAATGGCAAACGAAAAAGAAACCAAAGTGGTGTTTGAAACCACTCTTGGCAATATTGTTGTGAAATTATATAACGAAACGCCAAAGCACCGCGACAACTTTTTGAAAGTGGTGAACGATAGCGTGTACAATGGTGTGCTTTTTCACCGTGTGATTAAGGATTTCATGATTCAGACTGGCGACCCAAGTTCAAAGACCGCTGAAGCAGGTCAGCAACTTGGCTCTGGCGACCTCGGCTATACCGTGGAAGCAGAATTTGTGTATCCACAGTATTTCCACAAAAAAGGTGCGCTTGCCGCTGCACGTACTGGCGACGCTGTGAATCCAGAGCGCAGAAGCAGTGCTTCGCAGTTCTACATCGTGACTGGTAAGTCGTATTCACCACAGCAGGTGGAAATGATGGAACAGCGCATGGGCGACCAAAAGAAGGAAGATATTTTCAGCGGTTTGGTGAGAGAGCGTGTTGATTCTATTCGCAATATGCAGGCAGCAGGCGATTCTCTCGGTTTGGAAGAACTCCAAAACGAACTGATTGCCCTCACCGAAGCCGAATATGCAAAGAATCCTTTGAAATTCACCCCAGCACAGGTTGAGGCTTACACCACAGTGGGTGGCACTCCTCACCTCGATGGTCAATACACAGTGTTTGGCGAAGTGGTGGAAGGTATGGACGTGGTGGATAAAATCCAGCAAGCAGCCACCGACCCAGCAGATCGCCCAGTGGACGACATCAAGATTATTTCAGCAAAAGTTGTGGAGTAAAACTATAGCATCACATAGCCATGATTTCATTTAATACCTATCGCCTGAAAAATGGTTTGCGCCTGTTGCACTATTATGACAAAAACACCCAAATGGTGGCGTTGAATTTGTTGTATGATGTAGGCTCGAAAGATGAAAATCCGAAAGCCACTGGTCTTGCGCACCTATTTGAGCACTTAATGTTCACAGGCTCGAAAAATGCACCTAATTTCGATGCTCCGCTTCAAGCGGCAGGGGGTAGCAGTAATGCTTGGACCAGTGTTGACATAACCAATTATTACGAAACCCTTCCTGCGCAAAATGTGGAAACGGCATTTTGGCTTGAGTCTGACCGACTTCGCTACTTGAATTTGACTGATGAAAGCATCGACACGCAAAAGAGCGTGGTGATTGAGGAGTTCAAGCAGCGCTGCCTGAATGTGCCTTACGGCGACTTATATCACTTTTGCAACGATTTGGCTTATAAAGTGCACCCATACCGCTGGCCCACCATTGGACTTTCGGTTGATGACATTAAAAACGCCTCGCATGAGGATATCAAGTCGTTTTTCGCACAACATTATGCCGTCAACAATTTGATACTTTGCGTTTCGGGCCATATTGAATTTGAAAAAGCCGTTGCGCTCACTGAAAAATGGTTTGGCGACTTTGCACCAGCCAATATTCCTGTGCGCAACTTGCCACAAGAGCCTGTGCAAACAGAACAAAGGTTCATGTCGGTGAAGCGCGAGGTGCCTCAGAATGTGTTGACTATGATGTATCACATGTGTGGCCGTTGCGATGCCGACTATCAGGTGTGTGATATGTTGAGCGATGTGCTGTCGAATGGTATGTCGTCGCGTTTCTATAGGAATGTGTTGGTGAAGTCGGGACTTTTCACAGAGCTCGACGCATCTGTTTCTGGCACTTATGATCCAGGGCTGTTTATTGTGCGTGCCCGCTTGGCGGATGGTGTGTCATTTGCCAAGGCTAAGGATGCGATTGATGCAGAACTCGCTGATTTCGTCCGTAACGGTGCCTCAGCCTACGAGATAGAGAAATGTGCCAACAAGTATGAGTCAACCCGGCTGTTCGATATGATTACTTACGAGAAAAAAGGCGTGAAGTTGTGTCAGTATGAGTTGCTGGGCGACGCTGCAGATATTAATAAGGAAGTGGGTAAGTATCGCTGCATCACTCAAGATAGGCTGATGAATGTGGCTAAAAATTTGCTGAATCCCGACAATTGTTCCATTCTGTATTATGGTCCCGACGCATAGTGCAAGGGCTAACAATACAGGTGGTTACCCACTTAAAAGCTGAAAAAATAAGAGTTAATGATAAAAAATCAAGAAAAAACCGCTTGTTTGTGGAATTTTTTTGTAAATTTGGAATTAATTAATATGTTGACCGTAGGTCATTAATAAATATCATTATGGAATCGCGTGAAATGTCCCAATCGAACAACGAACTCGAAAAGGATGTAACCTTGAACTCCGAGTCTGTACAACAAGACCAAGTTACAGAACTTTCAGAGCAGAAACCTGAAGTGGCAGCAGCTGTCACTGAAGAAGTTGTGAATCAAGTTTCAGAAACTCAAAAGGTTTCTGAAGAGTCGTTAACCAACTATGCAGCTATGGATAAGAAGCAACTCGTGGAGGTGCTTCAAAACCTTGCACAGCAACCCGTCAACGAAGTGAAGGAAGATGTTGTTCGTGTCAGGGTGGCTTTTGCCGCTATCCGCAAGGAAGAACTGGCGAAAGAAAAAGAAGCCTTCATTGCCAAGGGTAATGAAGAGGCTGCTTTTGCCCCCGCTGCCGATGAGCTGGAAGAACAGTTCAAGAGTTTGTATGCAGAAATCAAAGAGAAAAGAGCTGCCTACAATGCTGCGCAAGATGCCTTGAAGGCTGAAAATCTTGCCAAAAAGCGCGAAATCATTTCTAAGATTAATGAGATTGCAGAAGATGCCGACAACGTGAATCGTCAGTACAGCACCGTTCAGCAACTTCAACAAGACTTCAAAGCCATTGGCGAAGTGCCTTCTGAAAATGATACAGAGGTTTGGAAAGCCTACCAGGTGGCTGTGGAGCGCTTCTACGACTTGCTGAAGATGAATAAAGAACTTCGCGACTATGATTTCAAGAAAAACCTGGAACAGAAGCAAGCACTTTGTGCCGAAGCTGAAGCCCTCGACGAGGAAGCCGACATCGTGGATGCTTTCAAGAAATTGCAACAACTCCATACCTCTTGGCGTGAAATAGGTCCTGTAAGCAAGGAAATTCGCGAAGAATTGTGGACACGTTTCAAAAACGCCTCTGCTGTAATCAATAAAAAATATCAATCATTCTTCGAAGAGCGTAAGGCGAATGAAAAGAAGAATGCAGAAGGTAAGGAAGCACTTTGTGTGAAGATTGAGGCTATCTCTACCGACAATCTGAAAACCTACGCTGCGTGGGACGAAGCCACTAAGGCGATTATCGGATTGCAGGAAGATTGGAAGAAACTCGGTTTCGCTTCTCGTAAGGTGAATACTGAACTGTTTGCCCGTTTCCGCAAGAGTTGCGATGAATTCTTTGCAAAGAAGGCTGAATTCTTCAAGCGAATGAAAGATGAGCTTGCTGCAAACTTGGCTAAGAAAATCGAACTTTGTGAAAAGGCTGAGGCTCTGAAGGATTCTACCGAGTGGAAGAAGACCACCGATGCACTCATCGCTTTGCAGAAAGAGTGGAAAACCGTTGGTCCAGTGGTGAAGAAGCACAGCGACGCCGTGTGGAAACGCTTTATCGCTGCTTGTGACGCATTCTTTGAAGAAAAGAAGAAGCAGAACGTGAATGTTCACTCTGTTGAGCACGAAAACCTCAAGCAGAAAAAGGACATTATCGCTCAAATCAACTCAATTCTTGAAAACAAGGAAACTGAAGATGCTCCAAACAAGGTTCGTGAATTGATGAAGAAATGGCAGGAAGTGGGTCATGTGCCTTATAAGGAAAAAGACAAGGTGTATGCCGAATACAAGGCAGCCATCGACAAGGCTTTCGAACAGCTTGACATGAAGGCTAAGAAGGCTCGCATGGCTAACTTTGCCAACTCAATCAATCAAATGAGCGATACAGGTAAGGTTTATCACGAAAGAGAGCGCCTTGTTCGTGCCTACGAAATGAAGTCGCAGGAATTGAAGACCTACGAAAACAACCTCGGTTTCTTCAACGCTCAATCCAAGAGCGGTAATTCTCTTGTGAAGGAGATGGAGCGCAAGATTGCAAACATCAAGGAAGAGATTGCAATGCTTGAGCAAAAAATCAAGTTGATTGACGAAAAAATCTAAGGATTATAATCTATAAAGCATTCTCCTTACGGCAGCGCATAGTATGCGTGCCGTAGGGAGTTTGCCTATAACCACTATTTGTTAGGAATGAAGAGTAAGGGAAGATACGGTCAATACATCAGGTGGATATTTTTGGGCATCGACTTTGTCGTGCTCAATTTGTCGTACATGATTGTGTGCTTGCTTTGTAAGCACGATGATATGTTTGTGTCTAAACTTGTCTGGCTCATGATGAATGTGTCGTATATGGCAGTGAGCTATTTCTTCTCCGATATTCACTATCGTCGTGTGGTTTTCGCCGACCGTGTTGCACTACAGGTGATTAAGGCGGTGTCGCTCCATGCTGTGGTGTTTCTTTCGCTCACCTATTTTCTGAGCGACGACCACTTTGATTGGGAGAGTTTTGGTAAGTTTTACGGATTCTTCTGTATAGGGCTTGGAAGTTGGTGGATTATTTCACGAAAGTTGCTGAAGCGATATCGCTCTTTGGGTAAAAACTACAAGCAGATTGTGGTGATTGGTGCTGGACCAGTGGGGCAGAAGCTCATTGGCGTTTTGGAGGGCGACCAAGGTTATGGCTATCGTATAGTTGGCGTATTTGATGATAATAAGAATTTAAGTAAAATCGAATTTTATAAAGGTACGCTGGATAAGGTTGAGCAGTTTGTACACGATAATCCTATTGATGAAATGTATTGCTGCATTCCCGATACTGATAATGAGGAAGTGGCAAAACTCCTTTCAATAGCCGAGCGCAATGCAGTGGATTTCTATTATGTGCCACAGTTTGGCCGTCACATCACCCGACAATTTGAACTTTTCTCGGTAGATAATGTGCCAGTGCTTCAAGCGCGCCCCAATCCGCTCAGTTTGCCTGTGAATGCGGCGATGAAGCGTTTGTTCGACTTTGTGGTGTCGTCTATCGTGCTTGTGCTCTCGCCTTTGGTGCTGATTCCTGTGGGCATTGCTATCAAGATGTCGTCGCCCGGTCCATTGTTCTTCAAACAGCGCCGCACTGGTTTGCGTGGCAAGGCGTTCACTTGCTATAAATTCCGCACTATGCGCGTGAATAACCAGAGCGACACTGTGCAGGCCACTAAGGACGACCCAAGAAAAACGAAGGTGGGCGATTTTTTGCGTAAAACCAGTATCGATGAGTTGCCACAGTTCTTCAACGTGTGGCGTGGTGAAATGTCGATTGTGGGACCTCGTCCGCACATGGAGCAGCAAACTCACACCTATAGCGAACTCATCGATAAATATATGCTTCGCCATGTGATTAAGCCAGGTGTGACTGGTTGGGCACAGGTGAATGGTTTCCGTGGACCTACCGACGAACTTTGGAAGATGGAAAAGCGTGTGGAATACGATGTGTGGTACACAGAAAACTGGAACTTCTTCCTCGACTTGAAAATCATTGTGCTTACCGTGGTGAATGCAATAAGAGGCGAACAAAACGCTTTCTGACCTATAAACAGCTCACATTATGCCAATTAACCCCGAACAACTAAAAGCGCAAGCACTCGGTGTGCTGCGCCAATTCTATGGCTATCCCTCGTTTTTGCCGATGCAATATGAGGTGATAAGCCACATTATGAGTGGTGGCGACAGTATCGTGCTGATGCCCACAGGCGGAGGCAAGTCGCTTTGCTATCAAATTCCTGCGCTGTTGAGCGATGGCTGCTGCGTGGTGGTTTCGCCGTTGTTAGCGTTGATGAAAGACCAGGTGGACGCTCTGATTGCTAATGGTGTGCCAGCGGCTTCTATCAATAGTATGCAGACTGAGGCGCAGAATCGCGATGTGCTGGATTGTGCTTTATCGGGGCGAATCAAGTTGCTGTATATATCTCCAGAGCGTTTGTTGGGCGATTTAGATAATTGGTCGAAACACATAAAAATCAGTTTGCTCGCTATTGATGAAGCCCACTGTATTTCGCAATGGGGGCACGATTTCCGACCCGAATACACTCAACTTTCGGTGTTGAAAGAGCATTTCCCTGGTGTGCCTATCGTGGCGCTTACCGCCACTGCCGACCAAATCACGCGCGACGACATCAGAAAGCAACTCAATATTCCCGATGCAAAACTTTTCCTTTCGTCGTTCGACAGGAAAAACATTTCACTTACCGTGCTGTCGGGTTATACTGGCGCAGATAAATTCAATACGTTGGTGAAGTTTATCGACCGCCATCATGGCGAATGTGGCATCATTTATTGTTTCAGCAGAAAGAATACCGAAACGCTGACAGAGAAATTGAAGCGGCGTGGACTGAATGCGCAGGCGTTTCACGCGGGTTTGTCAGTTTCTGTCAAAAACGCTGTCCAAACAGGTTTTCTCAACGATGATATTCAGATTGTGTGTGCTACTGTAGCCTTCGGTATGGGTATCGACAAGAGCAATGTGCGTTGGGTGGTGCATTACAATATGCCTCAAAATATGGAGTCGTATTATCAGGAAATTGGTAGAGCAGGGCGCGATGGCTTGGAGGCTGATGCGCTGATGTTTTACTCTTATGGTGATGTGATTTCGCACAATCGTTTCGTCAAGGAATCGGGCCAAGTGCAACTCAACACTCAAAAGTTGGAGTTGATGCAGCGTTACGCCGAATCGTCGATTTGTAGGCGAAGGATTCTTTTGAGTTATTTCAATGAGCGAATCGACCACGACTGCGGGAACTGCGACGTGTGCAAGAATCCCCCGAAGCGATTCGATGGCTCCATACTGGTGCAGATGGCGCTGAGTGCGATTGTGCGCACCGACGAGAAAATCGGTCTTTACACTCTGAAGGATATTCTGCGTGGTTCTTCCAGCGTCGAAATCATTCAGCAGGGCTATCATCATTTAAAGACTTACGGTGTGGGTCGCAATTTAAGTAATCTTGAGTGGAATGCCTATTTGCTGCAAATGCAGCAGCTTGGCATTTTCGATGTGGCATATAACGAGAACAACCACTTGAAAATCACTTCCTATGGTAAGGACATTCTTTACGGCAGGGAGAAAGTGCAGCTCACTCAATTCGTGAAGAAGGAATTTGTGGAGAAGGAGAAACCTGCCGTTGTGGAAAAGACATTTGATTTCAACTTGACGCTTTCTGAACAGGAATTGTTCAACCAGCTGAAGGCTCTCCGCTATACCATTGCGCAGCGCGAGCATAAGCGTCCGTATATGGTGTTCAGCGACAAATCGCTCAAGGCGATGGCTCACGAACGCCCTACCACCAAACTTGCTTTCAGCTCCGTTTTTGGTGTGGGTGAAATGAAAACCGAAATGTATTGGAAGCCGTTCACCGATTTGATTAAGCGAAATATCTAATACGGGACTATGGCATTGAAGTCGAAAGACCGCAAGCCCTAATGACCGATTTGAGTTAAAAAAAAGAAGGTGCGCTTTTACAACACACCTTCTTTGTCATATTTTGGCAATACGATTTGCTTTTATTTCACATTGGCTTTGAGGAACTCAGTACATTCTTCAAAGGTTTTAAATGTGTGGTTTTCGGGAACGAGTTCAGGAATACAGTCCATAGAGGTGAGCATATACATTGGCTGTGGTTGAATGATGGTCATCAGCACCATCACGCCACGCTCGTTCAATTCCTTGATAGCAGTTTCCATTGCGTACAAGCCCGATTGGTCCATGAAGCTGACACGGCGCATACGGATAATCACGATTTCAGCATCGGCAGGCACATCGTTCATCACTTCTTGGAATCGGGTGATTGAACCGAAGAAGATAGGACCATTCAGACGCTGAATGTAGATTTTGTGTTTTGCGTTGGCTGGCATGTCGCTTTCGTCGCTCCAAGGGCTTTCCTTGTCGAAGTTTTGCATTTCCTGTGAGCTGTATGAACCTTCCACAAGGTCGCTGGCGCGCTTCATAAACAGCACGCAAGCAATCACCATTCCCAAGCCTACGGCGGTGAGCAGGTCAACAAACACGGTGGTGAAGAACACCACGATAAGCACAAACGCGTCGGCGCGTGGAATCTTCAGCAAGTCGCGGAAACCTTGGAAGTCGATAATTCCCCAACCCACAGTAATCAAGATACCTGCCAGCACAGCGAGTGGCACGTGCTTCACGAGGAAACCCAAACCAAGCAGAATGGCAAGCAGCAGCACTGAGTGGAACACACCACTGAGCTGTGTGCGGCCACCTGACTTCACATTCACTACTGTTCGCATAGTGGCACCAGCTCCCGCCACACCGCAGAACAAACCGGCGATGGCGTTGCCGATACCTTGACCAATCAACTCTTGGTTGCTGTTGTGCTTTGTTTTGGTGATATTGTCAGCCACCACCGAGGTGAGCAGCGTGTCGATTGAACCAAGACCTGCGAGGGTAAGGCCGGGAATCACTGCTTGCTTGAGTATTTGCGCCCAGTTCACACCGCTCAGGTCCACACTGCCGTTGGCAAAGAATGGCATTGGAATGCCCGATGGAATTTCGCCAATCTTGAGTGAGTCGTCAAGATTGCAGAACAGCGAAATGATGGTGATGATAATCAGCGCAACGAGTGTGGCTGGAATCTTTTTAGTGATGCGTGGGAATGCCATGATAATGGCGATGGTGCCCAAGCCCAGGAGAAGGGCAGTGGTGTCGATGCCGTTCGACACAATTTCAGGGAACTGGGTGATCATATCCACCACCAGTACAGGCGATTTCAAACCAAGCAGAGGGTAGATTTGTTGGAGAATGATAATTACGCCGATACCGCTCATGAACCCCGACAGCACAGGGTAGGGGATATAGCGCACATACTTACCGATTTTAATGATACCAAACAAGATTTGGAACAAACCGCAGAACATACCTGCCAGCGACATGGTGAGCAGCACCTCGCTCATGTTGCCATTGCTGGCTGCCCATGCGCCACTCACCACCGATGCGGTGATGACGGTCATTGGACCCGTAGGACCGCTGATTTGTGAATGTGTGCCACCGAAGATTGAGGCGAAGCAGCCAAGAAGTGTTGCGCCCACAAGGCCAGCCAATGCGCCCACCGAACTTGCCGATGGGTCGTCGATGCCACCAAACGCTTGAATACCGAAGGCAAGTGCAAGTGGCAATGCCACAATACCTGCCGTGATACCACCAAAGAGGTCTCCTTTGATGTTTTTAGTAGAAATAAAACTCATAAGAAATAATATATGTTTTTATAGAATAATTCGTTTACAAAAAGATGGAAATCACACCACAGAGGGGGCTCCTTTTCCGAATAAGACTGCAAAATTACAAAAATTTCACCAATTAACCCAAATCGGGCTTAGAGGAAAATCTATGGGGAAACTGAAACGACAGCAGGAACAGGCATAGGAATAGGCACAGAAACAGGCATCGGAGATGCCAAATGATGCGAAACACCATGCAAGTGTCCTTGCGTGCAAGGACACGCAGCTTGGTGATAGCGATGCGTACACAATATGAGCCTCGGAGAGGGTCGATGGTGGTACCAACCTATTCTTCACAATCATAACCGACCCTCTCCGAGGCTCAAACCGCCCTATGTTCTTGTCACCACGCTGCGCTCAATCGTTCTGCGATTTTCGCTTGCATGGTGTTTCGCATAATGCAGCATCTCCGGTGCCTGTGGCTTGATTTTTTGTGGGGTGGTGATGGCGATTTGGGTTAAATGGGAGTTTTGTGTGTTTATTGTGGGGGAAAATGGTGGGGGATATGGGTGGTGTGGAAAAAAATAAGTAACTTTGTATCACCAATTTGGTGTTGGGCTTGTGTCAAATCACCAAAAACGATAGCGCCATGGCTCTACGTTTGGGCGAAATATTTTGACACACTCTCAATGAAAAGGGAATCAGGTGCGAATCCTGAACAGTACCCGCTGCTGTAAGTCCCACACTAAATCCGACGCATCGGCTCACACATTGCCACTGGTTGTATCTCTCTTACAAAGGCTACATCACATTATCCGGGAAGGCGTGAGCACGATGGGGACGAGTCAGAAGACCTGCCCACATTGCAAGCCTACAGCTGCCGAGAGGCATCATTGCCCCTATTCGGCGCAGAGCAAGGTTCACGTGGCATTTGAACCGTAGTGCAAACATTACATAATAGAATGTGATGATGTGGTGTAGCTTATTTCCACCATTTATTGCTTTTTTATCAGCACTTCCGCTAAAATGCTATCGTTGTGCCCCATCGCTCGCTGATGTGGCTGTGGCTTCTGTTTTCGCCGACCTCGGTGAAGCTGGTGCCCCATGAATGGCTATGCCCCGATGGTCTCATAAGGTATAGGATTATATATTTCTTAATATTAATTTTTTATGAGACGTTTTTTTAATTTTCAACTGATTTGTGTTCTGACCATGATGCTGCTTGGCGGCGTTGTGGCTCCCACTGCTCAGGCTGAAGGCAAGAGGAAGGCGTGGAGCGCTGCCGATGGCGCGTTCTACCTAATGACTCGCGACGGTCTTGAGACCTACGAAGTGGACGGAACCATCACCTTCAAAGCAGTGGCAGATGGCAAGACCATTCCTGGCTATCGCGACTGCGGCGTGGTGTTCGCACCAAAGAATGAAGGCGACAAGATTCAAATCACAGTGAACAGTGTGGACCTCAGCGGTACCAACTATCTGCTGATGTACGATGGCGCGATTGAAAAAATCGGCTATGGCGCATCATCTGATGGCAAACAATCGAACTACCTGCCAAGCGGTTGGGTGAAGAAGTATGTGACCGGCACCGACGGCGACACCTACACCTCTACCGCCGAAGACGGCAAAATCTCGTTCGGTTTCCACAGCAACGGTCCGGGCTCCAACACGGGCTTCAACATCACCGTCACCGCTCTCCCTTCAAAGGACATGGAATTGAAGGGCGTGAGCCTCGCAAGCAATGAGGCTGCCGTGTACCGCGGTGCGAAAAACCAGATGCTCATGACGCTCGACGTGCTTACCGAAGGCGGTAAGAACGCGTTCAACGTTGATGAACTGAAAATTGCCACCAGCGCACTCAGCGGCACCAACCAGGTGAGCAACGTGCGCCTCTACAATGGCACAAAAATCACCGCCGATGGCGCTTTGGCTACTGCCCCAGCACTTGGCGATGAACTCGTGGCCACTAATGTGGCATTGAAAAGCGGCCACAACATCTTCTCGGTTGTAGCCGACATTCTCCCCGATGCAAAGGGTTCCATTCCCGGCATCAGCGTGACCAGCATCAAGGTGAACGGCGCTGCGCAAACGCTCGAAAACAGCACATCGACACCTGTGGCTGTGAGCAACGACATTCTGATGACCACAGACCCTACCACTTTCACCATTAGCGACGACGCCAAATTCTACGACGATGGTGGTAAAGACGGTAAAATCTCTGAAAAGTTCAACGGCACCATCACTTTTGTGCCTGCCACAGCAGGACAGAAGATTAAAGTGGATTTCTCGAAACTCGCTATCTTCAACACCTCATCTGTGGGCTATAACGATGTATTCAAGTTCTACAACGGCCGCACTGCCGACGACACCAACCTCATCACCACCCTTTTGAAGAAGGCTAAGGTGGTGAAATCTTCAGCCGACGACGGCTCGATGACCATCACCCTGAGCAGCACCACTGGCGTGCCAGCCGACGGTTGGGAAGCTGTGGTATCGCAATTCCTGCCAGGCAACATGGTATTCAAGAGCGTGAGTGCAACTGCCGCAAGCACCGAAACTGTGGCTGCGGGCGACAAGAATGTGCAAATGCTTATCGTTGACGTGCTGACCGACAACCAAAGCAACCCTCTATCGGTAACCAACTTCGACCTCACTTCAAGCGAAGTGAAAAACATCGAGAAGGTGAGTGTTTACAGTCTTGGCGACAACACCGAATTTAAGACCTCTGCCCCATTTGGCGAAGCCACAGTGGAAAGCAGCAACATTGCCGTGAACGGCAACATCAACCTGATTGAAGGCCACAACTACTTTGCAGTGGTGGCACAAGTGAAGCCCGACGCAAAGAATGGCGAAACCATCGCTTTGAGCCTTGCTGGCGCTACCGTGGCTGGCGAGAGCAAAACCGTGGCTGAGAATGTGGCTCAACGCACCATCGCCAACGTGTGCCGCGCCACTAAGGGCAGCCACAGCCACATTATCTACGACACTTGGAAGTTCAGCGACACCAAATCGACCATCTACCCTTCAAAATACGAAGCAGAGAATGCCGACTACATCGTGACTTTCACCCCTGCCGAAGAAGGCACTGTGGCTCAACTCGATTTCAGCAAATTCGACATTTACTACAGTTCAAGCAGTTACGGTGTGAAAGCCGTATTTGAGGTTTACAGCGGCACCAGCACTGCTGCCGAAAACCTGCTCTGGAAACTCGACGACGCCAAGAACTCCGACAAGGGTCCTGGCAAGACTCTCCGCTCTACAGCAGCCGATGGCTCAATCACCATCAAGTTCAACCCCAACACAATGACCAGCGGCTACACCGGCACCGGTTGGGAGGCCACCGTGGCTCCTTTCAAGAATCACGACATGACCATCGACAAGGTGACAGTGAACCAAACAAGCACCGACATCGTGCCTGTGGGCTCTGCCGACGCTGGTATCATCGACTTTGAAGTGACCACCTCTGGCACTCTCACCAAATCGACCATGAGCGAAATCAACCTCGACCTCAAGGGCTGCGAACAAGCAGTGAGCAAGGTGAGCGTGTATTACAACACAGAAAACGACGCTGCCACCGCTGTGGCATTTGGCACTGTTGAAAATCCTGCCGCCACCGCTACCGTGAGCGGCGAACGCGAACTGGTGGAAGGTGCTAACTACTTCTGGGTAAGATACGACGTGAAAAACGATGCCACATCGGGCACCCTGCTTGATGCGAAACTCGTGAGCCTCAAAACTGCCGACGGCAACACCTTGGCAGTGACCGACGGCGACCCTGAAGGCGCACGCGAGGCACAAAACATCGTGAACATGGCTCCCGACACCACCGTTATCACCGTTATGAACCCAACCATGTTCTACGACGATGGTGGCAAGGACAACCCTGTGACCGTGAAGTTCAAGGGCGTGACCATCTTCAAACCCGGCAAGGAAAATTGCGCTATCAAGATTGAACCTATCAAGTTCTCTACTGGTAGCGGTAAATTCTACATCTACAATGGCGAGGGCGTTGACGCTAACAACCTCGTAGGCTCATACAACTATGTGAGCGCACCTCCAACCTACATCTCTAAGGCCGCCGACGGTGCTTTGACCATCAAATTCGACGGTCCTACATCCACCTACACCGAGTACGATGGCTTTGAAATGCAAGTTTCGCTCCACGAACTCACTCCTTTCGTGGTCGATGGCATCGAGGCTTCTGCTCCACGCACCGACGATGTGACACGCGGCGCAAGCAACGCTCCAATGCAGAAGATTGCTGTGAACGTGGGTGGCGACCGTGGCACACTAAAGCTCAACAACATCACATTCAAGGCTGAAGGCACCACCAACGTGGCCGACATCACCACCGCACGCCTCTACTACACTGGCACTGCCAACGCATTCAGCACCGACAACTGCATTGCTACGCTCAACAGCGTTTCGGCTACCGAAGCCAACGTATTCACCGCCGCAAGCGATGTGGAAATCACCGATTTCGGCACATACTACTTCTGGATTGCCTACGACATCGCCGCTGAAGCACAAGCAGGCAACAAGGTGGCAGCACAAGCCACAA
>OIZL01000762.1_pt1 | contig 21291 bp, 24 predicted proteins | sample 1588541 | NCBI WGS metagenome assembly OIZL01 (sample SAMN03283285) | human gut metagenome | biome: human-associated habitat; material: feces | host: Homo sapiens | place: Peru | collected 2012 | reverse complement strand
TATAAACATGATATAATAATATTGGTGATAATATGAAAAAGGAAAATTTAAAAATTGTTGGCGCTATGGTAGGTGGAGCATTGGTAGGTGGAGCTGCTGGTATTCTATTCGCACCTAAAAAAGGTTCAGAAACTAGAGAAGACATAAAAAAAACTATTAATAATCTATTAGAAAAAACAGAAGTAATCGATAAAGATAGTGTTAAAAAATATATTGAAAATCAACTAGAAGCACTAGATTTAGAAATAGTTAAACTTGATGAATTAGATAGTTACAAAAAGGCCAAAAGACAAGCTAAAAAAATAATAAGAAAAATAAATAAACTGATTAAATATGTAAAAAATAAAGGTATTGAAGATTTTGAAGATTTAGTTGAAGAATTAAAAGAAAAAGCTGAAGAAATATCTGAAGAAATATTAACTAATTTAGAATAATCGCTGAGTATTTAAAGATTTCTATGTAAAAACAATCTAATTACAATGTTTCGAAACCATAATTGGTTTCTTTTTTATTATTTTAATAATATATAATTTAAATTTCAAATAACTAAAATAATCCTTATAAATAAGGATTATTCATTATCTTTATTATATACTTTAGCAACTACCATAAGTCCAATAAATGTAAATATTAAACCAAATATTATACATGAAATTAATGTATAGTTTCTATAATATTTAGACATAACTTCTTCCATTTTATCAGTCTTTTCTTCAGCTTGATAAAGTCTTAAAAATGTCTTTAGTAAAGTTTCTCTATTATTTTCATTAAAAGTTATAAAATAAGAATCACCTACAATCATAAAAGGAACTGAAGAAGAACGACTTTGTAAATAATCAAGTGTATTAGCAAATAACTCTTTATTATCTTCATTAGTATATATTTCGTAGCTCTTTAACTTAAAGAATTGACCATATTCTTCACATAAATCATTTAAATAATTTAACAAATCTAAAGTTTTAGATTCTCCATATTGTTTAAATAAATATATAATAGCCTGTTCATCAGTTTCTTTGTATTCAGGACATTTTACCTCGATATTTTCCTTTTCTAAAGATTCAATTAAACCTTCACTTTTAATCTCTGCATTCATTATAAAAGGAAACATTAAAATCAACGTTGTAATCATTAAAACTTTTTTCATATATACCTCCTGTTATCTTCCATATCTATAATTGTATTTAATTAAAACTTTAACATTTTCATCTTTTTCCATGTCTTCAACAGTTTTACCTACTTTACTCTCAAATTCATCACGATTTAAATATTCACTAAATATTTCATTTGAATGTAATAAGAAATATGCACGATATCTTTGATGAACATCAGTTTTTTCTTGTCTATAACTAGAATTACTACTATCTAATCTTGATTCTTCAGTCCAACTTGTCCAAGATGTAAATGAAGTCAAAGCATCATCTCTATAAGGATAAGCCTTAGTAGCCATAGTTTGAGGACTAGAATATCCTCTTTCAGTACCATTATACCATCTCCACAAAGTATCCACATACCTATACATAGTTACTCTTTCTTTATCTTTTTCTGTATATTTTAATGCGTCTTCTTCATTATCAATTGATGGATAATAATTACCATCACCATAATAAACTTTATTACCTTTCTTATCTAAATAATACCATCTATAAGCAGATGTAGATTGTATTTTTCTATAACTATACACTTCTGGATAATTAGTACTCCATTCACTTGGATCACTTTCAATAGCTGTTCTAATATCCTTTTTAGAATAGCCAGCAGGTTGTTCAGAAGAAAAATCACTATAATCATTATTAGGATTCTTATAAAATTTCCATTTTTGATCTCTAAAACTATAATAAGTTTTTTTCTCAGTTTCATAAGTAATTAATTCACCCGGTTCAGGTATCCTAGGCCACTTAAATTCATCTAAAGGCATATTAACATTCCACTCAGATAGTTCAGGATTAATATATTTACTTTCTATCCAATTAGTCCAAGCCGTATAATTCTTAGTTATCTCATAATAATTAAATACAACTTCAACATCAACTAAACTTTTTCCTTCAGGATATTCATTTGTAACTTTACTCATCTTATATCTTTTATCAGTAGTACAATAAGAACAATTCTTTAAATTAAAAGTTTTAACATACTTACCTTCTGCCTGAGTAATAGTGACATTACCAGTACACGTATTACCTTTAAATTCCAAATCTAAATCAGGTACTTTACTAACATTAATTGTAACAGATTTTCCATCTAAAGTAGGCAACATATTATTCCTATCTGCATATTCAAATGTTGCATCCATTACTTTTTCTTCCATAGATAAACAATTATTATTTTTAACGGTACTTACTATTATAAATATAACGACAACTGTCATAAATAAAATAGACAAAATAATAACTGGAGTATAATCTTTTTTTAAATTAGCACTTCTCTTTTTTATAGTTCCAGAATTAAAAATACTATATTTCATTTAATTCACCTCATCTACTATAAAATATATCATATTTTTGTATCAAAAACAACAAATTACTCTTCACTTTCATTTAACATTTCATAATGAAGTACTATATCTCTATCATAATAAACAATTCTTCCACTAGGTAGTAAAAGCATTCTATTAATTCCTAAATTATCAACAAAATCCAGATTATGAGATACAACAAGCAAAGTACCTTCAAATTCTTTAAAAGTGTCTGCAATTATCATTTGTGTCATAGGATCTAAATGATTTGTAGGTTCATCTAAAAGAATTGTATTAGCCCCACTTAAACTTATTTTGGCAAGTGCTACTCTACTTCTTTCTCCCGGAGACAATACACTAACTTTTTTATAAATATCATCACCGCTAAACAAGAAACTACCAAGTAACTTTCTAAGTTCATAATCCCTTAGATTATACTCACTAAAATTATTTAAGATACTCTTATCTAAATCAAGTATTTCATGTTCTTGAGCATAATAAGATATATTAGTTTTTTCACCAACACAGATTTCTCCTTCAATAGGATTTAATTCACCCATAATTAATTTTAAAAGTGTAGATTTACCAATACCATTTTCTCCTACTATCAAGAATTTTTCTCCTCTTGATATATCAAAAGTTAACTTATCATATAAAAGATTATCTAAAGTATAACCAAATGTAAGACTATTTGATTTAATAGGTATACTATAACTTGGATAATCTATATGCATCTTTATTCTAGCATACTTATTCTTTTTCTCTAATTCTACCTTTTCACTTTGTAATCTTTCTAACTTCTTTATTCTATCTTTAGCAATATTCGCTTTCTTTTCATTACCTCTTATATATTTACTAATGATTTTCTTAAGTTTTTCTTCTTCTTTAACTTGTTTTTCATGCAACCTTAAAGTAGCCTTATCTCTTTCATCTTTAATAGTCAAATATTTTTTATAGTTACCATTAAATAATTCTACTTTATGTTTTATTTTATCTACATATAAAGTTCTAGTAGTAACTTCATTTAAAAACTCTACATCATGCGAAATAACAAGTACTAAACCTTTATACCTCTTTAAATAATTTATAATATAATCTTTGGTATCTAAATCTAAGTGGTTTGTAGGTTCATCTAATAATAGTATTTCAGGATTAGAATATAATAGTCTTGCAAATGCTACTTTAGATTTTTGTCCACCAGAAATATTTTTTAATTTTAAATCAAGTAATTCATCATTAATATTCATACCACTTATTATTTTTAAAAGTATTCCTTCAGCATTATATTCATCGTAATATGTTAATTTATCTTCAACTTTAGATATTTCTTTATATTTAATGTTTAGTAATTTTTCATCTGTAATACTACCAATTTCTTCATATAAAGAATTTAATTTTTCTTTTAATTCTTTAATAGGTCTACCTAAAAGTAAATAATCAAATACTGTGATATCATCACTTGGAATTTCATCTGTAATAACTTGTGGGAGGAATCCTATATTAATGTTATTTTTTAGTTTAATTCTACCACTATCAGGAACCAGTTTTCCAAGTATTAAATTAAATAATGTTGATTTACCTGCACCATTTACCCCCACTATACCTACTTTATCAGTATCATTAAATTGTACTGTAATATCATCAAAGATTGTTTGTAAACCAAATGACATACTTAAATTTTCTATATACATAGTCTCACCTTATTTCTTATAAGTTCAAAAAAAAGAATTAACAATTTGTAATTCTTCAAATCTTATTATCTATTTATTTTATTTTTTCTTTTTTGTTTATTATAAAAATCATCTAAAACTGGTGTCATTTCACTAATAAATTTATTTTGTTGATTAATACTACCGTTTTTAGCTTTATTATATTCGCTTTCAAAAATAGTCCTTTTCATATTTTCTAAAGTTACTCTTTCATACAATTTACTACCAATAATAGGAATATTAATCATCCACTCCTTAGAATTGTAAATATTACTTTCTTTATAGTCAGCAATGAATTGAGCAATATCATCCATCGTATAATTACTATTTTTCACAAAATACTCCCCCAACAAAAAAACAATATACATAAAATTTTTATCAATGAACTTATTGTTTTAAATTATTCAATATGGCAGGGGCAGAAGGATTCGAACCCTCGCGATCAGTTTTGGAGACTGAGATACTACCACTATATGATGCCCCTAAATCAATTAGTATTATACTACATAATAATTAAAAAAGGAAGAGCTTTTTTAGTTCTTCCTTAAATTTTTTAATTCACCCATTCTACTAGTAGGTACATATCCTGGTTCACTATTTAGAACATCAGGTATTCTATTAACTATACTCGCGCAAGTTAATTCAACTGTACAGGGTCTATTAATAATCATTGTTGTATCAGCATCTCCATATATAGTCCACTCATTACTATCATAATCTGAACTACTATAAACCTTACCAATACATTCAGTTTCTAAAGTAATGCCTTCCATGGTTTCAGTAGTTACTACTGCACTCATGCCCGTACATTCACCTTTTTTAACTGTCATTCCTAAAGTACTAGAAAAAATATCTTCTTCTGCTATTTTAGGTACACATTTTTGAACTTGACTTTTTAAAGTAAGTCCAAGCTTATCTAATAACCAACCATTAACATTCCACATATATGATGGAAGAAATTCTCCCTTATTTATTAATTCTAAACGTTCTTCTTCACTTATATTATCAGCACTAGCAACATTTTTTTCAAAATCACTAACACTTAAGCCAGCCCCATGCGCTTTAGCAAGTGCAATTCCATAATCCTCAACATTATAACTACTACTACCTTTTATTTTTGTAATATTATGTGTAGCTCCACATAATGTAGAAATTAGATTACCCCAAAATGCATCTTGGTATCCACTTCCAGTAATAGTGCAATTATTTTCTTTAGCTAATGTATCGATCTCATTAGTCAAAACAGGATTTGAATTCATTGGATAAAACGCTTCTTCACAAGTCGTAATAGCATTAATTCCTAAACGAGCACAAATAAGTAAAATATCTTTACAATCATTTAGTAAACTCATTGTAGTTACAATACATATATCTGGTTTAAGAATACTTAAATCTTCTTCTACTAAACTAGCATTTTTAATAGAAACTCCTAAATATTCTCCCTTGGTTACTACGGAAGCATCTTTCCCGACTATCTCGGGATTTATATCATAAGCGCCAACTAAGGTCATACCATTTTCTATAGCATATCTCATAGTATATTCGCTCATCTTACCGCAACCATATTGTACAAATCTTATATCTTTCATACTCCCTCCTATTATTAGGATAACATATTTTTTACTCTTTACAATATTTAATTTAAAATAACATGTAAACTAATGTAAATTATTCTGGTATTCCATATATTTCTTTAACTGTATCATAAAAAATATAATTCTTAGGTGGTTTATAAGTTAAATAAGTAAATATAACATAAATAACGATTATAAGTGGAATACTAACTATTTTAAATACTTTATTATTTTCTTCCATTAAAAAGTAATAACTAATTATTGCCATAAAAATATAAATTAAAAATAATAATCCTATTGACACCACCATATTTTCTCCAATTAAACTATATATAGGTAGATAAACTATAAGATAAAAAAGAACACCTAAAATAGGTACAAAAGCTAACTGAAATAAAAAATTATTTCTTATAATACCATTTTTACTTAATAACAAATAATCAATAATTCCATATAAAAGATAAGAAGTAACTATAATTTTCATATGTTCCCATATACTTTCATTTACAGGAAATATTATTGAAAAAATAACATTTGGAAACCATTCATATGCAAAATGACACAAAAATGATATTAAAAACACTCCAAATACAGATATAACTTTAACTTTTTTTATATTCATAACATTCACCATTTATTATTATGCTTATCAACATAAGATTTATGAGTAAATTTACATAAAAAATAACATATAATTAAATGAGGTATAATTATGTTAATAAATTATTCAAACAAAGAATTAGATTTATGTGCAAGACTTATGCGAGCAGAAGCACTAGCTGAAGGTGAACTAGGAATGCTTATGGTTGGAAACGTTATCGTTAATCGCGCTATTGCAGATTGTTTAGATTTTAAAGATGTAAGAACAATATATGATGTTATTTATCAAAAAAATCAATTTTCCGGTACTAAAAGTAATTTGTTTTTTTCGAAGTCAACAACTAGAGAAAAAGATTTAGCAAAACGAGTACTTAAAGGTGAATATTATCATCCAGCAACTAATGCACTCTGGTTCTATGCTCCTAAAACTGGTGAATCATGTAAAAACACTTGGTACAATCAGTCATATGAAGGAAGATACAAAAATCACTGTTTTTATGAACCACAAGAAGGTATATGTAAAGAAATACATTAAAAAAAGAACTGTTTTCCAACAATTCTATTTTTACACACTCTAACATACTTAACCTAATTTTATAATATTTCTTTTGATTTAAATGTAATTACAGTTTCTATTAATTTTATAAAGTATTTTTGTATATTAGAATCTATATTTTGAATATTTTTTATTATCTTTATTACATCATTTACGGAATGAATATTATCTTTATTATCAAGAACTAACTTAACTAGTTGCTCAACAGCATTTGATACTTGTTCTTTATCTAAACTTTCCAAACCAATAGTCGTATTAATATGAAGTTTTTTACTTACTCCAGATAATTTTCCTTCAATAAAATTTTCACCAAATATACACCATGATGTTGGAAAGTGTTCATAGACACCTAATTCTACACTCTTCACTACTTTATAGTTATCATTATTTAATATTATTCCTATTACTGAACCAGTTGGTACAATATTAATTAGTTTATCTTCTATTTTCTTAAATTTCATTGAATTAAATTCATTTGTTAGAAATCCCGGTCCATCAAAATTATATATATTTTTTATTTTCTTTTGTTGTTTTACTGGTAATTCCATAACACTTGTCATGGCTAGATTGCCACCTTTACTATGTCCAGATACATATATTTTGTTATCATTTAGTGATATATTTTCTTTCAAATATTTTATTGCTAGTGTTTGAGTATATGTTGGATAAGTGTAGCCTAATCTTAAATTTTCAATCCATCCGATTGATGAACCATTAGTACCTTTAAATGAGATAGTTGTTTCATCTTTAATTTTAAATTTACATGCTCCAAATTGAGTATTTTCATCTTCTAGATTTATAAAATTTGATATATAAAGTGATGAATATCTTTTAGAGTTATTTAATAATGAAAGTAATTCAAATGATCTTTTACTCATCATTCCTTGATTAATTCGATTCTTAAATTGATTAGAATATTCTATAAATTCTTTTAATGATTTTTTGGTTTTGAATGTATCTATTGGAAGATAAACTAATATAGAACATAATAAGTTATCTATTTGATTCCAATGTACTTCGTTTATGTCAATATCTTTATAATAATATAAATAATCTTTTATTGTATACATAATTTCTACCTCTTTTAATGACATTATATCATTGATTTAGATAAAGTAAAAGATTAGTTTAAACTAATCTTTCCATTCAGTTAAATCACTTTCATTTACTGTGTTTTATTTCTTTGCATCTACAAAGTTTAAATTTTGATATAACTTTTTTAGATGCTCTAAACTACTAAATGCACTTGAACTAAATCTATGCCCATCTAACCAAGTACCACCATTAACCATATTTTCAAGATTTTTAACACTATTACCTAAACCACTTGATGCAGAAGTACAGAAAGGAATAACTTTTTATTAGTAAAGTCATTTTCTTTAACAAAGTTATCTACTGGCCATGCAGCGATTTCCCGTCAAATTGGATATCCTATCATGATTGTACCATAATCATTCCAATTATCTACTGATGTACTAACCAGTGAAATAATTCTTAATGTTTCATTATCATGTTCTTTGCTAACTCTAGAATTTTTATTAGAGTAATTTAAATCATCACTAGTATATTCATCTTTTGGTTTAATTTCAAATACATCAACATTTAAATTAGTTGCAATTTTTTTGCTTCATTATCAGTATGCCCTTGTGCTGAATAGTATACTACTAAAACTTTACTTTCTTTTTTTACTTCATTATTTTCTTTCTTATTACTTCTCAAAAAGTAATATAGTCCACATCCTAGTAAAAATACTAATACTAAAATTAAAAATATTTTCTTTTTATTATATCAACCTTTCTTGACTAATTCTTTAGTCTACATTATATTTATAAATGTCGATAGTTGCTCTCGAACAGTAGTTTTTTTAAATTGAAGAGAATTTATGGAAAAATTTTATAGTATGAAAGAAGTAAGTGAAATAACTGGTTTAACATATGATACTTTAAAATATTATTCTAATGAAGGATTAATACCTGATGTTAAAAAAGATAAGAACAACTATAGAATATTTGATGAAAAAAATATTGGTTGGATTAAAAGTTTATCTTACCTTAAGAAGTATGGTATGAGTAATAAAGAAATTAAGGAGTATATGAAATTATGTAAAAAAGGAATATCAAGTATTCCAGAAAGAAAAGAAATCTTAAATAAAAAATTAAATGAATTAGAAAAAGAAATAGATAGAATTAGAGAAAGTATAGATTATATTAATTTTAAGAAGCAATTTTATGATGATGTTATAAGTGGTAAAAAAGAATATTTTAGTTATTTGGTTAGATAATTTTTGATAAATTTGGGATTGATTTCTATATTTAATTATGGTATATTATTTATGCGTCTTTATTAAGGCGTCTAATCACGCAGGTGTAGTACAACGGCTAGTACGTGGCCTTGCCAAGGCTGAGACGTGGGTTCGATTCCCATCACTTGCTCCAAATGAATTTTACACTATTTATTTAGTGTTTTTTTATTGTGTTTTTCCCACGTCTCAGCCTTGTTAAGTCTTAACTTAATTTATATTTGTCGTACTAGCCTTATTTTTAAAATTAATAATATCTTCTTTAAGAAAATTCCATCTAATAGCAACTAAGTATCTATCCTTTGCATTTTTTGAATTCCCATTAATATTTCTTTTTTGTGGACCTATTGTCATACATGCTATATGTGGAGATGTATACTCTAAACATCTTTTTGATAATACTAAATCATATAAATCATATTTGTTTATCCATATATAATCATTTATTGTTCCGCATACTAAAGCATCAATATCATAATCAGAATTTCTTCCTCTTATAATAAATCTATCTATCATATCAACTATAATTCTTGTTTTATTAATGTACCCATTAAAAATATTTAATTCTTTTTGATATAGTGTTTTATATTGTTTGGAATTAAGTCTTTTTGTAAAATCAGTTTTTCCATTATAATCTTTCATGTATCCATAATGATAACTAACATATTTATCTATTATTTTATATGGAATACCTAGATTTACTAAGTATCTTTCAAATTCTTGAATTTGTTCATGATGCACCGAATTATTATTACCACATTTTAAACTAATACTTTTTATATAATTTTTATATTTAATGAATATATCTGCCTTTTGCACTGCTTTATTTTTCCAAGATTTTATAAGTTCTGTATTATCTATCATATCACCAAATAATTCTTTTAAAAACTTTTGAGAATTTCTATCTAACTCATAAAGATATTTATTATTGAATAAATCAACAAATTCTTTTTCATTTTGATATCCGTAGTTCATTTTACCTCCTTCCTATAAAAATAAAAAGAGTACATGCAGACATATACTCCGAATAGATATATTTTTCTTGCCTAAAAATATAAATTATCGACATAAATTTTAGTGTATTAATTTTAAAGACAAGTCACTTAATACACCTTAATATTAGCATAACTACATTAAATAATCAATTTCAAAACTACGACTTATTTAACTTTTTATTATTTTAAATACACATAAGACTGAGGGTAATAATTGATTCCAATTTCTTCTAACTTTTTAGGTGAATCATATACAATAACTTTTCCTAATTCATATGCATATGCAATACTTTTATTTTCAAAATATTTCATATATTTATTTTTAGAAATACCAGAATATTGTTTTGTTTCATGCCATAATTTATCAGGAGTATTTGAGAGTATAGATTTAACTTCAACTTCTGCGATTACTCTTTTTACTGGGGAAGTACTATAGATTATTATTTTATCTACACTTCTTTTGCATATATTTTTTCTATATTCATAAAGTTTGGTTTGATTAACAATTTTATTTGCATATTCCGGTTTAATAGGTAATAATATAGTGCACATTTTCTTACCTCCCATTTTAATTATTATATCATTATATGGATAAAATTTATTAATTAGTTTTATATAATTAAAAAGAACACAGTTAATTTGTGCTCTAATTATTTTTCTATTTTATTAAAGTATAATTCTGTTACATCTATTTTGTCAGAATAACATTTTATTTTGTATCCTATTTCAGTATCGCTATCTATATTTATTTCTATTTGTTTAAATATTCCTTTATTATCATAATTTTCAAATTTTAAAGTATGATTTCCTTCTTTTAAATATAATATTATATCTTTATTTTGTCCATGATAAAGTGTTTGCTCTTTTTTATCTGAATGTAATATTATATTGTATTTATTAAGAAATAAATTATTTTCAAAGTCTATGTGAATACTAACTTTATAGCCTGGAGGATGTATAGCATCTGGATTTAGACCTAAGTATATACCTGTTGATAAAATTAACATTAGTATTCCAATTGATAGATATTTAAATTGTGGTTTTTCTTTAAATAAATTTACAATTGAATTATATTTTTTATTTAAGAATATATCCGTTTTTGATGTATTGGTACTGAGAAATTTTATGTATAAGAATAGAAATAATATTATTAAAACCAATGATATAGTTAAAGTTATAATTGGGTTTATCAAAATTCCCATAAGAAATAATAATGAACCAAATATACTTACAAGAAGAATTAATTCTTTCTTTTTTTTATTTTTAATTTTATTATTTATATCAGTATATATATCATTAATATATTTTAAGTCTTTTTGACTTTTTATTGATAGTTTTGCTTTTTCATATACCTGTTCTAACTTATTTTTCCAAGCTTTTTGAACAATTAACTTATCTTCATCTTCAATGTTTAAATCTATATTAGATGATATTAAAATCATAAATTCTATCAAATCCTCTTTTGAATTAGGTATTGGATAGATTTTTATGTATTCTGCGATTTGTTCATATTTTTGCGTTTTTTCATTTTCATTTGTTGTTCTTAATGATTGTAATTCTTTTAGTCCTATTGAAAACTTTTTTAAAGTTTCAGAACAATTTATATTTCTTATTTCTGTTCTACAATAAGGACAAGTTGTTTCAAATGACTTAAGTAATGATCCACAATTAGGACATTTATTATCTTCTTTTTTCATAGTACCACCTTAAAAATTTAATCTTTAAATACTTTAGAAATTAATATAGAGTTTATAATCATTAGAATTAATCCAATAATTAGATGTGTTAAGTTAAAATCATAAGTAAACACTTGATAGAATACATTAAATACTGATGATAATACAAAACCTAATATTGCATAATACACTTCATTTGGATATTTCTTAAGTAAGTAATTTATTATTTTAGATATTAAAATTATACCCAATATTACTCCTATTAAGAAAGGTAACATTATAAGGATGTTTTGTTTTAAATTAGTTAAAGCAACTATATTATTTACTACTCCCAAAATTGGTTCATAATAGCCTAATAACATAAGAGTGAAAGAACCACTTATACCTGGGATTACCATTGTAGCTGATGCAATCATACCAACTAAGAATAACAATATATATCCTTTAGTATCCATATTAGCTAATGTTACTGTTGTGCCACTTTTGTCCATAAGTGCCATTACTACTACGAGTACAATACCAATTAACATAAATATAATTTCTTTTATACCAGGCTTTTTTGATGCTCCTTTAAACAATCTTGGTAAACCACCTATTATAAGCCCTAGGAAAATTAATAATGTTACTATTGGTGCCTTTTCTAAACCTATACCAATTATTTTAGCGCATATAGCAATTGAAGCTAACACACCCATACCAAGAGGTAACATATATTTAACAGTATCGATAAAGTTCTTTTTACTTTTGTAAAAGTTACTAACTTTATCAAGTAATTCTTCATAAATTCCTAGCAAAACAGCTAAAGTTCCACCACTTACTCCGGGAATAATAAATGCTATACCTAATACTATACCTTTTAAAAATAAATTTAATCCTTTTTTCATAATATATTCTCCTTTTCAACATAGTTGATGTACATCATAAGTGAAACAAATCCTAGTAATGCACCCATTAATACATCACTCAAATAATGAACTCCTAAGTAAATTCTAGTAAATGGGACGATTAGTATAACTAGTGAAAATAGTATATTTAGTGCTATTTTTATATATTTATTTTTTATATTTTTATTTACTAAGTATATTAAAAAACCATAAAAAGCAACTGAACACATGGTATGACCACTTGGAAAAGAATAGTCACTTGGTTTTTTAATCAAATTTACACTTGGTCTTTCTCTTTTTATAAAATTTTTGTAAAGTACACTTAATATGAATGCAAGTGCTAAGTTAAGTGATATATTCATGAAATATCCTTTATCTTTTATTATAAATAATGTTAATAAAGTTATACTTATTAACACTACAGAACTACCTAAATGTGTTAATAACTTGATACCACTTGTCAAATTATTGTTAACAACTTTCTTAGTAATAAAGTTTGCTACACTTATATCTATTTTATTTATATAATCACTAAAATATAACTTAGTTATCATAAATACTATTAATAATATAAGAAGAGTAATTAAATAATATTTGTTATGTTTAATAAATTTGTCCATATAATCTCCTACAAAAATAATGTTAATAACATTAAAACTATTCCAAATATTATACCTATATATTTCATTTTCTTTTCATCACTACTAATTATCATAGGTAAGAATTCAAACAATGCAATATAAAGTATCATACCAAAAGTGAATGTTAAGGCTATTCCTAATATCAAAGGATTCATAAATATATCTTTAAATATAAATGCTGTTAAGGCTCCAAATAAATAAGATATACCTATAAATATAATATATAATACTGTTTTAGCTTTACTATGATTTTTATTAAATGTACTTGATAATGTAAAACCTAATGGTATGTTATGAAGGCCTATTCCAATAGTTAATAAAAGTGCTGTTTTATAATTAAGAAGTACGCTACTATATATGCTCATTCCTTCAATAAAGTTATGAACTACTAAGAATATACATGTTATTATTGAAACATGTTTAAAGTTTTCTTTGTTATGGTGTCCCTCTTCATCATGATGACCACCTAATAAATCAAGTACAAGTATTATAAGAAAACCTACTAATGTAGATATGCTCATAATAAGTATACTTTTTTCTTTAGTATATATTTCTCTAAAAAATTCGTATGCATCAGGAAGTAAGTGAATTACACCTAAAAGTATTAATACTACAAATCCTAATGATACACTAAGAGTCATTACTTTTTTACTATTATGTGTATTAAATACTATTATAGTCCCAATTAATAGAAATATAATAGAAAGTATGCTTAGTAGTAAAACTATTAATAAATTCATATTATCACCTATAATTTCATATATTTTTTATATTTTGGTAAATCTCCTTTTTTTATACCACTTATACTTGGTTTAACTTGAAATATACCTGGATATTCATTTCCTTCGATTACAAGTATACTTTTTTCAGTTATTACTATATCCCAACCGATGTATCTTACTTCGGGAACTATTTTAGCTAAATGTGTTACGAATGGTAAAACATATCTATAATTAGGAATGTGAAAGCCTAATATGTTTTCTTTAGTTATAGGATGTTTACTATATATGTTACCTTTTTCATCTATCGCAGGAACATATACTACACCTTCATCATTAACAAATGTATACATTCCACCACTACTAAAGTTATCTACATTACCACTATTACCTATTTTTAATATGCTATTCATTATGTGTACTTCACCATTATCATCTAAAAATGTTAATATTCTAAGTGAGTTTACACTTCCATTATAAAGTTCATTTAATTTACTATTCTGAATAATATATTCTTCTACTAAAAACTGTTCATTTTTAATTATCTTATTATATATTTTTAATACATTGTATTCATTTTTTAATTTAGTTTTATCTATTTCTATAACATCTATTCCTTTACCTCCACATGCATCTATTGGTTTTACTATTATTTTATCTTTACTAGATATAAATTCTTTAAATTCTTTAAAAGTTGATGTTCTTAAATCAAGGTATTCTCTTCCTAAATATTCTTTAAACAATTTATTAAATTCAGTTTTATCACTAAATAAATGCCAATATTCTTTATTATTATATTTTTTTATTATTTCATTATTTATTCTACCAGTTAAATATGTACTTCTTTCTTCATCATTAAGTAGATAAAATTCAAATTCAAAGTAATCCATATATCCACTTCCATATTTTAAAGCACACTTAGTCATATCAAATAGAATACTATATTTACTTTTATTTACTTTTTTACCTATTTCTTCTGCTTTATTAAATAATTCTTTATATCTCATATTTTTAAGTTTTTTTAAAACATATTTTATTTTCATATTAATCCTTTCATTTCTTAATTACATACAAATATTTTTAAATATTTATTCCATACTAACAATAGAGGGATATTATGGAAAAAATTAGAAAATTTAAATTTAATTATGGGTGTTAAACAAACATTATTTAATGCTCTAGATCTAATCGGAGTTAATCCACCAGAAAAAATGTAAGGAGAATGATTTATGAAATTAAAGCAAATACCTAAAGAAGAACTTGAATTAATGGGATATGATGACATTGCTTTATTAGTGCTACAAGAAAGTGGCAAAAAGATGAAATTACGTGATATATTTGCGAAAGTATGTAATGCTTTAGGATTACCTGAAGAAACAATTGATAATGAACTAATGGATTTTTTTGAACAAATGTCAATTAATAAAAAATTCATAATGCTAGATAAAGGATATTGGGATCTTCAATCAAGACATAAATTAGATTTAGTATTTGATGAAGAGGATGAAGAAGAAATCGTTGATGACGAAGAACAAGACGAAGAAGATAGTGAAGTAGAAGATGAAGACATTTTCTATGATAAAGCCGATGAAACAGACGATGTTGCAGATGACGATTTAGCAGATTTAGTAGTAGTTGACGACATTGATGAAAATAATCTATAGCTTTTTACCGATTTAAACCAAAAAGAAAGTGAGGATAAAATGTTTAATAGATTAGATGCAATCGAAGAAAAATATAATGAATTAACAAAAGACTTATCAAATCCAGAAATTCTTAATGATTTTAATAGAGTAAAAGAATTATCAAAAGAACAAAGTGATTTAGAAGAAACATATAAAACATATCAAGAATACAAACTTACTAAAAATAATTTAGAAGAAGCACATGTTATGGAAAATGATCCCGAACTAAAAGAAATAGCTTTAGAAGATATTGAAGTTTTAACAAAAAAATTAGACGAATTATATCACGATTTAGAGGTATTGCTAGTACCTAAAGATGAAAATGATGGCAAAAATGTTATCATGGAAATAAGAGGTGCCGCAGGTGGTGATGAAGCAAATATTTTTGCTGGAGATTTATTTAGAATGTATTCAAAATATGCTGAAAAAGTTGGTTGGAAGTTAGAAGCAACTCATGCTGTTGAAGGAGATTCAGGTGGCTTTTCAACTATTGAATGTTCTATTAAAGGTGATAATGTATATTCTAAATTAAAATTTGAAAGCGGAGTTCACCGTGTTCAAAGAGTTCCTGAAACAGAGACAGCCGGACGTATTCATACATCTACTGCAACTGTTTTAGTAATGCCTGAAGTTGAAGATGTTGATATTGAGATAAAACCAGAAGATGTCCGTGTTGATGTTTATCGTTCAAGTGGTAAAGGTGGACAAGGAGTAAATACAACTGACTCAGCTGTTCGTGTAACTCATATTCCAACTGGTATAGTTGTAACTTGTCAAAATGAAAGAAGTCAGATAAAAAACAAAGAAACAGCTATTAAGGTATTAAAAAGCAAATTATATCAACTAGAGTTAAAGTCTAGAAAAGATAAGATAGACTCAATGAAAAGTGATCATAGTGGAATAGAATTTGGTTCACAAATAAGAAGTTATGTGCTTCATCCTTATAGTTTAGTAAAAGATCATAGAACAAACCATGAAACATCTAATGTAAATAAAGTATTAGATGGACAAATAGATGAATTTATAGAAAGTAATTTAAAAGGAAGTGATTAAAATGCATTTATTTAGAAGATTAAGATTTAGAAAAAGTGAAAACATACTATCTAAAGTAGAAAATTCACATTTAATTAAAAGATACTTTCTATTAGCATTTGCAATTTTTATATATGCAGTAGCATATAACTTATTCTTTTATAAAAATAACATTATATATGGTGGTGCAAGTGGTGTTTCAATACTTTTAAAAGATTATTTTAACCCATCTACATTTATATTAGTTGCAAATATACTATTGCTTGTATTAAGTTATTTTACTTTAGGAAAAAAGGCTACTATAAATTCACTTGTTGGTTCACTATTATTTCCTTTATTTATTGATTTAACTAAAAACGTATCAGATTATATTGTTCTTCAAAATGATAACTTACTTTTAATATCAATAATAGGAGGAGCAGCGGTTGGTTTTTCATCAGGCATTGTTTTTAAAACAGGATTTACTACAGGTGGAACAGATATTTTAAAACAAATGATATCTAAATACTTTAAAGTATCAATAGGTACATCAATGTTAATAGTAGATGGAATAATAGTGTTAATTGGTGGTTTTTTCCTTGGATGGACAAGAGTTTTATATGCTATAATTGTATTATACATAATTAATATAATGGTAGATAAAGTAGTTTTAGGTATATCTAGCAATAAAGCTGTTTATATAACAACTACAGAAAAAGATAGAATTTGTGATTATCTTTTAAATGAATTAAATTTAGGTATAACTCTTTTAGAAACAAGAGGAGGATATACCTATAAAAAAACAGAAATGATTATGTGTGTTGTGCCTACTAGTGATTATTTTAAGGTTAGTGAAGGTATTTCTGAAATTGATCCTAAAGCAGTTATTTTAGTAGTAGATGCATACCAATCTTATGGAATATATGGAAGTAAAAGGGAAGTGATAACAGATGGAATTTATTAAGTTTAAAAATGTAGAAAAAACGTATAAGAATGGAGTTAATGCTTTATATAATATTGATTTAGATATTAAAAAAGGTGAATTTGTATTTGTAATAGGTGCGACGGCATCAGGTAAATCAACACTTATTAAAATGCTTTATAGACAAGAAAAACCATCATATGGAGAAATATATGTAGGTGGTATAAATGTTGCTAAAATTAAAAATAATAAAGTATATAAATTAAGAAGAAAGATAGGTATAGTTTTCCAAGATTATAAATTATTACCTAAATTAACAGCGTATGAAAACGTAGCATTTGCACTTGAAATGTATGGATTGCCTAATAATGAGATAAGAAGAAAAGTCTTAAAGGCACTTGATTTAGTTGGATTAAAAGCTAAAACAAAGAGTTATCCCGATCAAATGTCTGGTGGAGAACAACAAAGAGTTGCAATAGCAAGGGCTATAGTAAATTCACCAAAATTGTTAATTTGTGATGAACCAACAGGTAACCTAGATCCAGATACTAGTTTAGAAATAATGAAGGTAATAGAAAAGATTAATGATATGGGAACTACTATTGTTATGGCAACACATGATAGAGAAATGGTAGATAAGATGAAGAAAAGAGTTATCTTACTTGATAAAGGAAAGATAATAAAAGATTATGAGAAGGGAAGTTATAGTAATTATGAAGGCGTTTAGGATTTTTGGAAGAAATGTAAGAGATGGATTTAAAAGCGTTGGAAGAAACCTTAGTTTATCTATAGCATCAATATCATGTATAACAATTACTCTTCTTATAATATCAATTGCACTTATAGCATCTAGTAATGTTGAAAATATGACTAAACTTATTAGAGAAGACTTTACGATTGTTGCATTTATTAAGTTAGATACAAAAGATGAAGATATAAAAACGATAAAAAAAGAGATAGAATCTTATGATAATATAGAGAGTGTAACTTATCAAACTAAAAAAGAAGTTGCAAATGAAATGAAGGATACATCATCAGATTTAGCAGGTATAATAGATAGTTGGTCAGATGATACTAATCCTTTATATAATACTTTTTTAATAAAAGTAAAAAATACTGATCAAATTACAAAGACAGCTAAAAAAATAGAAAGTTTAGATTCTATAGAAAAAATAAATTATTTACAAGGTATGGTAGAGTCTTTAATGACAGTATTTAAATTCATAGAAAAAGCTATGATAGTAGCAATGATTGCATTACTTTTAGTAACATTATTCTTAATAAATAACACTATTAAGATAACTATATTCTCAAGAAAAAGAGAAATAGAAATAATGAGACTTGTTGGAGCATCTAATATGTCAATTAAACAACCATTTGTAATAGAAGGTTTATGTTTAGGATTTTTAGGGTCTGTTATACCAGTTCTAGTAACAATATATGGATACTCTGTTTTATATAAACATTTTAATGGACAATTATTCTCACCATTCTTTAAGTTAGTTCCATCAGAACCATTTATGTATTATATAGCATTAATATTAATGGGTCTTGGAATAGTAATAGGTATGTTTGGTAGTTATAAAGCAGTAAGGAAATATTTAAAGATATGATGAAAAAGGTATTAACATTATTTTTACTATTATTAGTTCCAATTACTATAGTTAATGCAAAAGAAAAAACTATAGCACAGTGGGAGACTGAGTTAAATCAAACTCAAAAAGAATTAGAAAGCAATAATGCAAAGAAAAACCAAACAGAAAGTGAAATAAAAGCTAAAAATCAGAAAATAAATTCAATATATAGTGAAGTGGAAAAAATAAATAATGAAATAACTTCAAAAACAGAAGAAAGTAAGAAATTAGAAGAAGATATAAAAAAGAAAAACATTGAGATACAAGATTTAATGAGGTATTATCAGGTATCATCATCTGGTACTTCTATGCTTGAATATGTTATGGGAGCTGAGAGTATAACAGATCTTATTTATAGGTTATCAATTACTGAACAAATTACTACTCATAACAAAAAAAGAATATCAGAAATGAATGATATGATAAAACAAAATGAACAAATTAAAGTAGATTTAGATAATAAAAAGACAGAACTTGCAAAATTAAATAAAGATTTAAATGATCAAGTTGCATCCCTTAACGTAACTAAATCTGAATTAGATGATGCAGGACATTCACTTAGTGAGTCAATAAAAGAAATGCAGAAAACTATATCTAGTTTAAAGAAAATGGGTTGTAAATCTAATGAAACACAAACAACTTGTTTAAATAGAATTTATAGTGGTAAGTATTTACCATCTGGCACGACTTTTTATAGGCCAACTGTAAGTGGTAGAATATCTAGTAATTATGGATGGAGAACTTTATATGGAAGAGCAAATAATCATGCTGCAATAGACATATCTGTACCAACAGGAACTAGCGTTTATGCTGTTGCAACAGGACGTGTTGCTAAAGTAATTAGTTCATCAAAAGGCGGTGGAAATCAAATAATAATACATCACCAAATAAATGGTAAATATTATACATCGTATTATGCACACCTTTCATCATTTAATACAAGTGTTGGAGCAGTAGTTACAAAAGATACAGTAATAGCAAAATCTGGTAGTACTGGTAATTCTACAGGACCTCACCTACATCTTGGTTTAGCAAGAGGAAAATGGTATAGTGACTATTATGATTACTATGGTTCTTCAGGCTTTGTTGGACATTCATTTGATCCAAGAGAAGTTATTGTATTCCCTCCAAAAGGAAGAAGTTATTCAAATAGATAATTAATAGTAAATAGTACATAAGCGATATCTCTATTTAGAAATTTCGCTTTTAAAATAGTTTTAATATAATAAGTTTTGAGGTGAAAAATGTGAAAAAACTAACAAAAACAAAATTATTTCATTATCACAACATTTTTAAGAAAGCCCATATTTTTATGATTGATAATATAAAAATAGATAAAAACTTAATTAAAAAATTAGCTAGTACATTTATGGAAGACACATTTTTATTAGATATTAGATTAAATAAAGAAGATAATTTATTTAAAAAGATAAAACATAAAAACATAAAATATTTAATTTCTTCAAGTGATAAATGTGATGACAACGTTGACCTTATTATCTTGTTTTCTAAAAAAGATGTAAGTTTGTTAGATGATATAAAAGAAAATGAATTAGAATTTTCTGTATTGTTGGATGATAATAATATTAATTGGAATCAAACTTTTCATAACAGAAGGGAATATATAAAATATGCTTTTAAAATAAAATCAGATTTTGGAATTTATATATCATCTAAAGAAAATGAAATAATCATTTCATATAATTATAAGAAATTTAACGATAAAGTTTTATCTGATAGAATTAAAAAGTTTATAATGGATGAAAAATAACGTTTAAGGTGAAAATTGATTTTTTAATTAAAATGTGTTAGTATATACGGCCGAAAGAAGGGATTTATATGAAAATGATCCACGAGACTAATTACAAATTGTATAATTCTAAAATTAAAAAAACAAAAAAAATGTCCATTATTAGTGATTTACATTTCAGCTA